>OJTW01000005.1_pt1 | contig 218374 bp, 208 predicted proteins | sample 1599781 | NCBI WGS metagenome assembly OJTW01 (sample SAMN04436842, study PRJEB24849) | human gut metagenome | biome: human gut; feature: NICU; material: stool | host: Homo sapiens | place: USA: Saint Louis, MO | collected 2011-08-26
ACCACTTTGTCGTATGCTTCAGATTATGACCAGACGGCTCTCGCTGGACGCTTACGGTTAATATTTTCAGCGGATTCAGCATAATGCCACTCTGTCATTCCTTGGCTATCTGTATTCCTCGTTTCTGTATGGCCGTCCGGGAGTATGAGAACATACCGGCAATCCACCATCAGTCTGCCGTCATCATCTGCACACTTAAAACGAATACACTTTCTGCTGCTGACATCCTGTGAGCTCTGCATCATTATCGATAATTGACTGGTGTCGAGGGTGGTTAAAGTGCCCGCTCCACTGCTGGTATATTGTGTGGCTGTACCAAAAACATAGTGATTGGGGCCGCCACACAACACCCTGTCGCCAGTAGCTACATATGCTTTACCATTTTCCATCCAGTCCAGTCCAGTGCAGAAGCAGTAATAATTTCTCCATAACTTGTTTTATCGCCGAGACAGGCCAGTGCTCTTACCATTTTCAATTCCTTAGTTAAAAAGTGGTAATACTCAATGGCATGATACATAACATATGATTTAAGCAAAGTTTTACTATGCTTTCTCACAACTTCACTAAGGGTGATATATTCCAGACCCAAGTCATTATTCACCTGATAATAAAATGATTTTTCGATAATTATTCACTGAAGAGTCTTACTCAAAAGGAAGACTAATTTAGGATTAACGGACATTCATATTTTCTTGTTAATTTCACCCTTTGGACGCGGTCTCAAAGCACTTTCGACAAAAACTGCTGGGTGCGCGTATGGCGTGGATGATTCAGTACCTGCTCGCTGCTGCCCTGCTCGACGATTTTGCCATCAACCATAAACACCACCTGATCCGCCACTTCCCGAGCGAAGCCAATCTCGTGCGTCACCACCACCAGCGTGGTTCCCGACTTCGCCAGCGCTTTGATGACATCCAGGACTTCGCCCACCAGCTCAGGATCCAGTGCAGATGTAGGCTCATCAAACAGCATGACGCGCGGATTTAGCGCCAGTGCACGGGCAATAGCGATACGCTGCTGTTGACCGCCAGATAAGTGACGCGACCAGGCATCGGCTTTATTGCGCAACCCTACCGCATCTAGCAGCGTTAATGCCCGCTCGGTGGCGGCTTTACGCGATGCCAGTCCGTGCGCAATGGGCGCTTCAATCAGGTTCTCCAGCACCGTTAAGTGCGGGAACAGATTAAAGTTCTGGAACACATAGCCGACGTTAACCCGCTGGCGCAAAATTTCCGCCTCTTTCAGCTCATACAGCTTGTCTCCCTGCAGACGATAGCCAATGTAATCGCCATCGATTTGAATAAAACCCTCATCGACGCGTTCCAGATGGTTGATGGTACGCAGGAGTGTGGATTTCCCTGAACCGGACGGCCCGAGAATGACCGTAACCGTTCCGGGAGGGATCTCCAGCGACACATTATCCAATGCTTTGTGGCGACCAAAGTATTTGCTGACGCCGGTAATAGAAATATGACCTTCAGGCGAGAGGGACATGGACGGCCTCCTGCTGTGGACGTTGACGACTGCGTTTTTCTGCACGGCTCACCCGGACGGTGTTGATCGCTGAACGTCGTTCGCTGCGTGCCAGCGCACGTTCGACCAGATGCTGAATAAGCGACAGGATGCTGGTGATCACCAGATACCACACCGCACCCACCATCAGCAGCGGGATCACTTCCTGCGTGCGGTTGTAGATCATCTGGATGGTGTAGAACAGCTCCGGCATTGCCAGCACGTATACCATCGCCGTCCCTTTCGCCAGGCTGATGATTTCATTGAAGCCAGCAGGCAAAATGGTGCGCAGCGCCTGCGGCAGAATAATCCGCAGCGTACGTCGCCCTGCCGGTAAGCCCAGTGCTGCCGCTGCCTCGTACTGACCGTGATCAACCCCCAAAAATCCACCACGTATAATCTCAGCGGTATAGGCGCTTTGCACCAGCGTCAGGCCAACCACCGCAGTGGAAAACTGACCGAGTACATTGATGGTCTCAAAACTTCCCCACTGAATGGGAGTAAACGGAATACCAATCGTCAGCGTGTCGTATAGATAGGAGAAGTTGTACAGAACGATTAGCACCACAATCAGTGGTAACGAACGAAACAGCCAGATGTACCCCCAGGCCAGACAGTTCAACAGCCAGGAAGATGAAAGCCGCGCCAGCGCCAGCAGACCGCCGATGAGAATACTCAACAGCGTCCCGATAAGTGTCAGTAACAGCGTTTGTCCAAGACCAGACAAAATCACCGGATCGAAGAACCAGCGGGCAAACACACTCCATTCCCAGCGCGGATTAAACGCCACAGACTGGAGAATCACCGCCAGGGCAAACAAAGCAATGACCGCGCCAACGGTGCGCATGGGGTAACGCGCCGGTACGACTTTAATGCTATCTGTCGTTTTCATCTTCTCTCCTCAGGCGATTCTGGCCTGACCGGCAATAGTCAGCAGTTTGGTAAAGCGCAGCCGTCCATCAAACGGTGGCTGGCTGTACTCTTCGGGATTGCGCGTCGTATCAAATTGCGGATCGTAGCCCTGGCTTAAATAAAGTCTGACGGCCTCCGGCTGGCGAAATCCTGTGGTCAGATATATCCGGCTGTAGCCCGCGAGTAGCGCCCGACGTTCCAGTTCCTGCACTACACGCGCCGCAAGTCCCTGCTGACGCAGGCTGCTTTTTGTCCAGATACGCTTAATCTCGGCAGTGTCCTTGTCGTAAGGTTTGTAAGCCCCGGTGGCGATAATTTCGCCGCCACGCTCCAGGATCACAAAAAGTCCCTGCGGTGCCAGATACCATTCGGTCAGTTCCACTTCAGCGTCACGAGAAAAATAATCGCCATAGCGGGCAGCATACTCACCGAACAGACCGTTCAAAATGGGCTGTAGCTCGCTGGCTTCAGGTGAGACCACGCGAAATTGATCGCTCACGATGACCTCCTTAATCGCCTAAACCGGCCGGGTTGATTTCAGATTGCGGAATGCGTTCCACCCCTTCTCCCCAGCGATTCAGCACCTTGTCATAATCGCCGTTGCCAATCACGCCGTTGAGGGCGGTTTGTACCGGCAGAACCAGACCGCTGTCCTTTTTCAGCGTCACAGCGATGTGTGCCGCTTTTGGCCAACCACCATCAACACTACCCACCAATTGCGTTTTACCGTTGAGTGCAGCTTTCCATGCGCCGATTACATTAGGACCGAAGTAGGCATCGGCGCGGCCTGACTGTAGGGCCAGGGTTTGCGCGGCATCATCTTTCGTATACACCGGCGTAAACGGCTGTAACCCTTTCTTAACGTTCTCATCGTTCCAGGCCAGCAGGATGGCTTCCTGGTTCGTCCCTGAACCAACGATAATGCGCAGTCCAGCGATATCTTCCGCCTGCTCGATTTTCTTCAGCTTGCTACCGGTTTTGACATAAAAGCCAAGAGAGTCCTTCCGATACGTCGCGAAATCGAATTTTTCTTTGCGTGCTTTGGTGACGGTAATATTGCTGATCGCGGCATCGTATTTGCCGGAAGTGACGCCCAGCGGCCAGTCTTCCCATGACGTAGGTACGACGTTGAGTTCCAGCCCCAAACTGTCAGCCACCAGCCGCGCGATGTCCGCCTCGCTGCCGATCAGCGTCTTATTGTCATCGGCAAAGACGGTCAGCGGCGGTTGACTGAGCCCGGCAATCGCCACGGTGAATTTGCCCGGTACGGCCAGGTGCAGATTTGCAGGCAATTGCGCAATCGCCTGCGGATTCTTTGCCGTATTGATCGGCGTTTTATTGGCTTCCAGACTTACGCCCGTGCCGTTAATCGTCACATCATTTGCCCAGATAGTCGCGCTGAAAGCCAGCGACAGCGCGAGGAATACTGATTTTTTCTGCATAGCGTTTTTCTCTTATTGTGCGAATTGATTTGCAGGTGTCGTTAATCCCAGGCTTGCGCGCAGGGTCGTACCGGGATATTCATGGCGGAACAGGCCCCGCGCCTGAAGCACAGGGACAACCTGTTCGACAAAACGCGGGAAGGTATCCGGCGTTCCGCCCTGGATAATAAAACCATCTGCGGCTTTCTCGTCGAACCACTGCTGCAGGCCGTCGGCGACCTGTTCCGGCGTGCCGCTGAAACGCGGACGTGGGCTGGCCGCTTCAAGAGCAACCTGACGGAGTGTTAAGCCACGCTCGCGCGCGTTGCGTTTGATCTCATCAGTCGTACTGCGAAAGCTGTTTTGTCCGAGAGAGCCAAGATCCGGGAACGGTGCGTCCAGCGGATATTGGGCAAAATCATGATGTTCAAAGTAGCGGCCAAGATAGTTCAGCGCGTCGGTAACGGAGACCAGCGCAGCGGTAGTCTGATACTGCTGCTCAACGTCCTCTTCGCTGTCGCCAACAATAACGCTGACGCCCTGGAATATATGCAGTTGATCGGGATGTCGTCCGGCATTTTCCAGCTGACTTTTTACATCCTGATAGAACGCCTTAGCCTCTGCCAGCGACTCCTGATGGGTAAAAATGGCATCAGCATGCTGCGCCGCTAATTTCTTGCCATCTGCTGAAGCTCCCGCCTGAAATATAATCGGACGACCTTGTGGCGTACGCCCAATATTTAACGGCCCGACGACCTGGAAATAATCTCCATGATGGTTTAGCGTGTGCAGTTTATGCGGATTAAAAAATTCCCCGCTTGTTTTATTACGGGTAAAAGCATCGTCTTCCCAGGAATCCCACAGTCCTTTCACTACCTGTAAATATTCATCGGCAATACGATAACGCTGGGCATGCTCCGGATGCTGAGCGCGAGAATAGTTTTTTGCCGATCCTTCCAGAGGCGACGTAACCACGTTCCAGCCCGCACGCCCGTTGCTGAGATGGTCCAGGCTGGCGAACTGTCGTGCGGTCGTAAACGGCTCGCTGTATGATGTGGACACTGTGCCAACCAGTCCCAGATTCTGGGTGATGCTGGCCAAAGCGGATAATACTGTTAGCGGCTCAAAACGATTTAAAAAGTGCGGGATTGATTTTTCATTAATATACAGACCATCGGCGACAAAAATAAAATCCAGCTTCCCTTTTTCCGCAATAAGCGCCGTCTCTTTGACAAACTCAACATTAATACTGGCATCGGCCTGAGCCGCCGGGTGGCGCCATGCGGACATATTTCCCGATGCGCCATGCAGAATAGTTCCGAGCCGTAGTTGCCGATTTTCAGCCATAATAACCCCTACCCAACAGGTAAACTTAAAGGTGTGCGAATGCCGTTTTTGCTAACTGCGCAAAGTAATGTGCGGCAGGTTCAATTAAACGTTCGTCTGGATTAAATCCCGGGTGATGTAATCCGTATTCACTGGCGCTGCCAATACTGACAAATGCGCCTGGCGTATTTTGCAGGTAGACGGCAAAATCCTCCCCGCCCATATGCAGGTCAGCATGGTGAGTTGTGTAGCCTGACTGTTTCGCCACCGTGGTGGCGATATCGGCCCAACGCGCATCGTTCACCAACGCGGTCGGCCCCGCATGCCAGATAACGTCTATTTGTGCGCCAAAGGCATGGGCAAATCCGGCAGCGATGTCATTAACCCGTGCTTTAACCTGCTGCTGTACCTGAGTCCGGTGCGTTCTGAGCGTCCCTTCCAGCTCAACGGACTCTGGCAGTACGTTCCATGTATTTCCTCCCTGAATACGGGTCACGCTGAGTACCACCGAATCCAGCGTGTTAACGTCGCGACTGGCAACGCTTTGCAACACGGTTACCAACTGGCTGGCAAGCAGGATGGCATCTTTGCCTTCATGCGGACGCGCCGCATGTGCGCCCTTGCCATTTATGCGCAGCACGAAGCGATCGACATTGGCATAGAACGCACCGCCGCGTGTTGCAAATTCGCCCACTGGCAAACCGGGCTCATTGTGCATACCAAAAATAGCCGCTACGTTTTGCAACGCACCGGCGCGGATCAACGTTTTTGCGCCGCCGAAACTCTCTTCAGCTGGTTGAAACAAAATACGTACTCGCCCCGGTAAGGTTGTTTCCTGTTGTTTAAGCAGCAGTGCTGCACCAAGCATCACGCTGGTATGGACGTCATGCCCGCAGGCATGCATCACGCCCGGTGTGAGGGAGCGAAACGGAACATCGGCGCTTTCTTCTATCGGTAGCGCATCGATATCCGCTCGCAGCGCGATGACATCTTCTCCCTTGCCGATTTCCGCGACCAGACCGGTTTTCAGCTCGAACGGCAGAATGTCGACATCCGCAGCGTGCAACCAGGCCTGAATGCGCCCGGTGGTTGCTTCCTCCTGCAGGGAAAGCTCCGGGTGCTGATGTAATTCACGACGCCAGTTGATAAGCGTTGAGCTGAGGGTCATCAGAGCACCTCCACGGCATTATGGACTTGTGCCAACAAACGCAGCGATGTCAGACGTGCGTGGCCCTCCGCCACTGGCGTGTCGATAATAAACTCATCAATACCAAATTGCGTATGCAGAGCATTCAGCTTTACCATCACCTCTTGAGCGGTGCCGTGTAACAACGCCAGTTCACGACGCGCGATTTTGCGTGGCGAACTACCCGCCTGTACGGCGAATGCCAGGGCTTGCTCTTCGCTGGCGACTGTAACGCGTTGACCATTTTCCAGCTCAACGCCCCAGATTTGCACGTTTTCCGCCAGTTGCGCAGCGGTATCGTGACTGTCAGCCACAATCACCTGAACGGCGACTATCGTCGGGCGGTCGCTGTGGGTCTGCCAGAAGGACAAAACCTCACGTAATAACGTTTTGTCACCGTTGAGGTGCGCAGCGAAGATAAAATTCCAGTCGGATTGCGCTGCTAACTGTGCGCTTTGCACACTGGCTCCGAGTACAAATCCTTCTGGCGGTATTGGTGGGATTGGCGTCGGGAATACCGTTTCCCCGCTTTCCGTTCCATTCAGCGCCAGCCAGCCGTTAAGCTGAGAAAGCTGATCGGCAAAACTGCCTTTTTCTTCCTGATGCAGTCCATGCTGTAACGCCTGAGTCGACAACGGTAACCCGCCAGGGGCCTTCCCTACGCCGAGATCGACACGTCCAGGAGCCAGTGATGCCAGAAGATTGAAGTTTTCCGCCACTTTGTACGGGCTGTAATGTTGCAGCATCACGCCGCCGGAACCAACGCGGATACGCTGGGTTTGCCCGAGGATCCAGGCGATCACCAGCTCCGGCGATGGACTGGCCAGCTGTGGCGTATTATGGTGTTCCGCGATCCAGAAACGATGGTACCCCCACTCTTCCGCCAGTTGCGCCAGGCGCAACGTCCGGGAAAGCGCAGTCGCGGCAGTTTCACCTTCCCCGATGGGGCTTTTATCCAGAATACTCAGGCGATATGACATGTTACGAGCCTATGTTTGTTAACATGTCTTTATTATTAATTTATCAAATAGCCATACTGAAACATTTAATTCACATTTACTCAGCTAAAAAGTAGATAACAAACCCTGCAGCAGCCAGGGTTAAAATTTGGATCGCCCTGTACCGCTAAACTGAAAAACACCCGCAATTAATAGCCTACAAAATATAATAGGGTCGTTGATATCACGGTAATAACATCAAAATCTTTTCATGCCAGTTTTCTTTTTTCGAAATGGTTTTTTAGCGCAATTTACGTTAAGTCAGTTTAAACGACTTGTAACGTTATGCGCTTGTATTAATTGTTTCACTTTTATGACGCGGGATGAATGATTTACATGGAAATTTTTATTTTAACTACTTCCACAGAAATGATGATTAGTAGAGAATGCAACGTTTCTTATTAAAGCGGTTGAAAACAGATTTCTAATATCCCCCGATTTTATTGCGGGGATTTTTGTATGGATTATACATAGCATCATGGGACCTCTATGAAAAGTAACATGCCCGTTACACAAATTGAGCACGCACTTAACGATAAAGCGACGCTGCTTTCTACGACGGATAAAGAAAGTCATATTACCTACGCCAACTCCGCATTTATTGATGCCAGCGGATTTAACGAACAGCAATTAATGGGCGAACCGCATAATATTATTCGCCATCCTGATATGCCTCCCGCGGCGTTCGCCGATATGTGGTACACGCTACAGCAGGGAGACAGCTGGACGGGAATGGTGAAAAACCGTCGGCAGAATGGCGACCATTACTGGGTTCGCGCCAACGTTACACCGGTCTGGCACAATGAAAAGCTCACTGGCTACATTTCAGTGCGTACCGTTCCTTCGCGCGATGAAATAACTCAAAGCGAAAGTTTATATCAAAAAATTAATAACCAGCAGTTTAAAGGGTTTCGACTTTTTAAAGGCATTATCATTCGCCGCGGCATATTGTCATGGGCATCAATGTTTAAATGGCTGAGCATTAGCCAGCGCGTCAATTATTCTTTAGGGGTAATCGCCCTGCTCGCTGTGCTATTTCTTTTTGCTCCTGTTAATCCATTTATTCAGGCGGGAGGGTTGCTGTTCTTATTTCTGATGCTTGCTATTTACCTTAAGTATCAAATTTGTCAGCCAGTTAATACGCTACTGATGCAAATGAAGAAAGTGGTATCCGGGAGAAAACCTGATAACTGTCATTTAAATCGAGTGGATGAGATCGGAATGCTGATGCGTCTGGTTAATCAGTCCGGGCTTAATCTGAATTCACTGGTCGATGATGTCAGTACGCAAATATCCGGTATTCGCGCTATCAGTCAGCGTGTATCAAAAGAAGGTACGGCGCTGCATAAGCGTTCCGAAGAAACCTCCGCCGACCTGCAACAAACCGCTGCCGCCATTGAAGAAATTGGTAGCGCGGTACAGCAAACTGCTGAGACTGCAGCACATACTATGACCATGGCCGATAAGACCAGCGCCAATGCGGCAGAAGGCGGCGATATCATGAAACAAACTATCGCCATGATGCAGGCGATATCGCGTGACAACGGGCAGATCGTCGACATCATCGGCGTCATTGATAGTATCGCCTTTCAGACCAATATTCTGGCGCTCAATGCCGCGGTCGAGGCCGCGCGAGCCGGAGAGTCAGGACGCGGTTTCGCCGTTGTGGCGGCAGAGGTCCGTAATCTGGCACAGCACTCAGCGTCTGCAGCAAAAGAGATCAAACAGTTGATTGAGAAGAACGTCGCCAACGTGAATAGCGGCGTCAAAATGGTAGAACAAACGGAGACGCATCTTACCGGGATGATTGGCGATGTCCTGCAGATGTCGATGATGATCAAAGATATTAGTCTGGCGACACGTGAGCAAACCCTGGCGCTGGATCTGATTAACGATTCGATTTCACGCGTAGGCACCATGACACACAATAATGCCGAGATGGTAGAGCGTGTCACCGATGCTACCGCCGATCTGACTCAACGTTCATCGCGCTTACAGCAGGCCGTTCAGGTCTTTGGCGTATCAGCATAACCTTACGGCGCTTATCGGGTGATTGTCTCGATAAGCGCACTCCTCTCCAGGTATTTACGCCCTTCTCTTTTATTGGCTGAATCGAGGCCACACCGCGCCAGTGCAGGCTGTACAAAAATGCTGAATTCTTGTTATCGAGGCTTTGCGGAACAGAACAATTGAATGTAGGATGCTCGGCCGGCAGTTTTCCCCCGTAACACAATGAAGGGTAAGGCTGTTTTCGCCGCAGCAGGTGCGGCAAAAAGGATTTGTATTTTTGTCAGGTCAACAGGAAAAGTAATGAACACAAACAACACGCAAGCCGCGGAACAACATGCGGCGAAACGACGCTGGTTGAATGCCCACGAAGAGGGGTATCACAAAGCGATGGGAAATCGACAGGTACAGATGATCGCCATTGGCGGCGCAATTGGTACCGGGTTGTTTTTAGGGGCTGGCGCGCGCTTGCAGATGGCTGGTCCTGCTTTGGCGCTGGTTTATCTGGTGTGCGGTATTTTTTCGTTCTTTATACTGCGCGCGCTTGGCGAACTGGTTTTACATCGCCCTTCCAGCGGCAGCTTTGTCTCCTATGCCCGTGAATTTTTAGGTGAGAAAGCCGCCTATGTGGCTGGCTGGATGTACTTTATCAACTGGGCGATGACCGGCATTGTCGATATCACCGCGGTGGCGTTGTATATGCATTACTGGGGCGCATTTGGTGATGTACCGCAGTGGGTATTCGCCCTCGGCGCGCTGGCCATTGTCGGCACCATGAACATGATCGGCGTGAAGTGGTTCGCGGAGATGGAGTTTTGGTTTGCACTGGTCAAAGTGTTGGCGATTGTGATTTTCCTGGTGGTGGGTACCGTCTTTTTAGGCACTGGAAAACCATTGGATGGTAACGCCACGGGTTTTCACCTGATCACCGACAACGGTGGATTCTTCCCACATGGCCTGCTGCCAGCGCTGGTACTGGTTCAGGGGGTGGTTTTCGCGTTTGCCTCCATTGAACTGGTGGGCACCGCTGCTGGAGAATGCAAAGATCCACAAACCATGGTGCCGAAAGCGATCAATAGCGTTATCTGGCGTATTGGTCTGTTCTATGTGGGTTCTGTCGTGCTGCTGGTTCTGTTACTGCCGTGGAATGCCTATCAGGCAGGGCAAAGCCCGTTTGTTACCTTCTTCTCCAAACTGGGCGTGCCGTATATCGGCAGTATCATGAATATTGTGGTGCTCACCGCGGCACTTTCCAGCCTTAACTCTGGGCTGTACTGCACCGGACGTATTTTACGTTCAATGTCGATGGGCGGATCGGCGCCGAAATTCATGGCTAAAATGAGCCGCCAACAGGTACCCTGGGCTGGGATCCTCGCCACGCTGGTCGTCTATGTCGTCGGGGTATTTCTGAACTATCTGGTGCCGTCGCAGGTGTTTGAGATCGTGTTGAACTTCGCGTCGTTGGGCATTATTGCGTCGTGGGGCTTTATCATGGTCTGTCAGATGCGTCTGCGCCGGGCCATAAAAGAAGGTAAAACGGCAGACGTTAGCTTTAAACTGCCGGGCGCTCCGTTTACCTCGTGGCTAACCCTGGTGTTCCTGCTGAGCGTGCTGGTGTTGATGGCGTTTGACTATCCAAACGGCACCTACACTATCGCGTCATTACCGTTGATTGCCATCCTGCTGGTTGCAGGCTGGTTCGGCGTGCGTAAGCGCGTCGCGGAAATCCACCGCACCGCGCCGTAATGGCTGAAGGCCTGACAGGTTAACCCTTCAGGCCTTCTTTTTTAGTTCGCTTCAATCAACTGCGCTACATCGTTGCTGTTAATTTCCCGCGCGTTTCCATCCTGATCGGTATAGCTGGTCATTCCCGTATCTTTATCCAGTTTTGGCTTACCCTGGGTGGTAATGGTTTGTCCGCTTTTGGTCGTCATGACGTAATCGGTGGTGCATCCTGCCAGGGTAAACAGCATTACGCCTGCACAAAGACAGATAAATGGCTTTTTCATGGTATTCCCGTGTTATTCAGTTAGCCGTTGAGGGCGTAGTGTAAGTCCCTGAAGTGGGTCGGGCTACTGGCGGGGTGTAACGAGGCGTATCGTGGGGTTTAGAGAAATGACAGGAGGGGTTTCCCCCTCCTGATTTTTTACAGCGCAATACGAATAACATCGTCCGGCTGGGTAGCTTCCTGCTCGCGGGTAGATTTCTGTTTCACGCTGACGTATAGGATTTTACCATCGGCAGAGAGCGCCAGGCTATTCGGGAATGTTGGGGTCTCGAATGTTTTGACGACTTTATAGCTTTTCGCGTCGATCACACTCACTTTACCGGCCTGGCGATGAGTCACGTAGGCTTCATTACGCGTCGGGTTGAACAGCACGGCAAGGGATTCCGGCGCGGCGACTTTTGCCAGTACGTTGCCGTTACGGGTGTCGATTACCAGCACTTCCGCCGCTTTAGAGTCGGTGACAAATGCACGGTTGCCCGCTGTGTCCAGGCTCAGGTTGATAAAGAAATGCTCTTTCCCATCATCCAGCAGTTTTTTGCGGCTGAGAATTTTGTTAGTGGTGGTATCGATGGTAATAAATTCACCGTCCGCATTGGCGGTGTACAGGCGCTTAGCCTTGCTGTCGACCGCCAGAGCGGTGCTCATTTTGCCGGTATTTTGAATGGTGTCCTTCAGTTTAATGGCATCACCGTCCACCACCCAAATCACGCTCTCTTTACCAATACCGCTAATGTATACCGTGTTAGTGGCTTCATCTGCGGCCAGCTCACGCGGCTGCAGCGGGCGAACATCTTCAGAACGCTTACGCGCATCCAGCACCAGACGTCCTTTCACCGCGCCCGTTTTAGCATCCATCGCCGTTACCGCGCTATTTACCGTGTTGCCGAACCACAGCGTTTGCGTGGCGTTATTGATGGTGGCACCAAACGGTTTGAGATCGTTATGAATCACCTGAGTCACTTCGAGGGTGACCGGGTCAAGGCGGTAAACCACCCCGCCGGTATCCAGTTTGCGGCTCTGTGAGGTCGCCAGCCACAGCGCGTTCTCTTGTTGGCTGTACGCCATTTCATAAGCGCCTTTACCGACGGCTTTGCGCAGCAGTTCTTCTGCAGCCTGCGTAGTAAAAGATGATGCAACGAGCAGTGAACCTAACAGTAAAGAACCACGCAGACGCGGTGAAAACAGATGACGTAAAGACATGACGACTCCCTTTGATAAATTCGTTTGTTACTGCTTCACATAGCTTCAATGAGCAAAATCATGGTTTTGCCTTTTTAAGAATGAGAATAGTAATCATTATTTATCTCAATGTGGAGTATTTATTCGCTTTCGGGTTGTAACCTTCTCATTTTCTCCATGAATAATCGCTTTTCATCCAGATAACGTCATTGCATTTTACCAGACCTACATTTCGTACGAAGCAGGCCTGGTTACAGACATTCACCGTCTTCCACTCTTACGCATCAATCCTCAGCAAGACGAATAACTACCTTGCCGAAGTTTTTGCCAGTCAGCAGACCGATAAAGATTTGTGGCGCATTTTCCAGGCCGTCGGTCACCTGCTCGCGGTAGTGGATTTTGTCCTCTTTAAGCCAGCGCCCCATCTCCCGCTGAAACTCCTGAATGCGGTGACCATAATCCTGACCAATGATAAAACCCTGCATCCGGATACGCTTTTTCAGCAGGGTTGCCATTAACAGCGGTAATCTGTCAGGTCCGGTCGGAAGCGACGTTGCGTTATAACCACTGACCAGGCCACAAAGCGGAATCCGCGCAGAAGTATTGAGCAATGGCAGAACGGCATCAAATACTTTTCCGCCGACGTTTTCATAATAAATATCAATTCCTTGCGGGCAGGCTTTTGCCAGTTGTTGCGCAAAATCTTGTGCGTGGTGATCGAGGCAAACATCAAAGCCCAGCACCTCTGTGGCATGTCGGCATTTCTCTGCCCCACCAGCCACACCTATTACCCGACAGCCTTTAAGCTTACCGATCTGCCCAACCGTTGCGCCAACCGGCCCGGTTGCGGCGGCTACCACCAGCGTTTCTCCCGCTTTCGGCTGACCGATATCCAGCAGGCCCATATAAGCGGTAAACCCCGGCATACCCATAACACCCAGCGCCCAGGAGGGATGTTCGGGATGAGCGCCAAGCTTCACCAGTCCGTTACCGTCGGAGATGTCATAGTCCTGCCAACCGCTGTAGCTCAATACCCATTCGCCTGGCTGGTAGTCCGGATGGCGGGATGACACCACGCGACTTACGGTACCACCCACCATAACACCACCAATCTCTACTGGTGGTGAGTAAGATGGCTCATCGCTCATGCGGCCACGCATGTAGGGATCGAGGGAAAGATAAACAGTGCGCAGCAAAACCTGGCCTTCGCCCGGGGATGCCACCTCATCTTCTTCAAGACGGAAGTTCTCTGGGACTGGCGCGCCATGTGGACGGGAAGCCAGTACCCAGCGACGGTTACGATTAGTCTGTTGACCCATGATGTGCTCCTCTGCTTTTGGCATGAATCCATCAATAGTAGCAGTCTGCGCCTGCTATTTAGCTGACGACGTGGTTTAACCGCACAACCAGGTAAACGCAGGGTTTCGCGGTTTCATTGATAAACCGACAGTCATTCGGCGGGCCAAGTTCCAGGCAATCACCTGCCTGCATTTCATGGCGTATGTCCCCTTCCACAAAGACTAATTCCCCCTGCTGTAACCAGATAAGTTGTCTGGCCTGCACATAGGAAGAAGCTGGCATCGGGATATCACTTCCGGCGGGTAATTCAATCTGCACCAGATCGATAGGTAGATCGCTGCGCGGTGAAACATGGCGGCGCAGATAGTGGCTTTGCGGATCGTGCCAGACGGGCTGGTCAGCGAAGCGCAGCAGCTTGCCCTCCTGCATTTCAGCGCGCGCAATCAGGGTAGACATGCTGATGCCAAACGCACCGGAAAGTCTACCCAACAGCGTAGCCGTTGGACTACTCTCGCCGCGTTCTATTTTATGGATCATCGCCCGCGACACGCCCGCGCGCTCGGCAAGTTCCGTGAGTGACCAACCGCGAGATTCCCGCTCAATGCGAATTCTTGCACTGATCCGTTGATTTATACTGTCTTCAATAGTATTCATATTGTAATACTATAGTGAACAAGCCCTGAGGTTCAACATGTCAATTCGATTTGCCAGCAAAGAAGACTGCGCCGCCATTGCAGAAATCTACAACCATGCGGTACTGCATACGGCGGCTATCTGGAATGATCAAACGGTCGATGCCGAAAACCGTATTTCCTGGTATGAATCCCGACAATTGATGGGGTATCCGGTACTGGTGAATGAAGAGAATGGCGTGGTTACGGGATACGCCTCCTTTGGCGACTGGCGTAACTTTGATGGCTTCCGTCATACCGTTGAACATTCGGTGTATGTCCATCCAGAACATCAGGGAAAAGGACTCGGACGAGCACTACTCAGCAGACTGATAGACGAAGCCCGCGCATGCGGCAAGCATGTAATGGTGGCAGGTATTGAGTCTCAGAATCAGGCATCACTGCATCTGCACAGCTTGCTGGGCTTTAAAACCACCGCGCAAATGCCACAGGTTGGAACCAAATTTGGGCGGTGGCTGGATCTGACCTTCATGCAGTTGCAGTTAGACGATCGTCGTGAACCGGATGACCTTAGATGAACCAGATGCTGACCCTCTCCTTTCTGATTGCCGCTGGTATTGGTCTGGTGGTGCAAAATACCTTGATGGTACGCATTACGCAGACGTCCTCGACGATCCTTATCGCCATGTTACTTAACTCGCTGGTCGGGATCGTGCTGTTTGTCAGCATATTGTGGTTTAAGCAAGGTTTAGCAGGGTTTGGTGAACTGGTTTCCAGCATACGCTGGTGGACACTCATCCCCGGCTTGTTGGGATCGTTCTTTGTTTTCGCCAGCATTAGTGGATATCAAAATGTAGGCGCTGCCACGACGATTGCGGTACTGGTTGCCAGCCAGCTTATCGGGGGACTGATACTGGATATTCTACGTAGTCACGGCGTGCCTCTACGGGCGCTGATGGGCCCAATCTGTGGCGCGGTAATGTTGGTGATCGGGGCATGGCTGGTGGCGAGACGTTCGTTTTAATTGCGCTTATCCGACCTACAGAACGCGCCTGTAGGCCGGATAAGATCCGGCGAGGAAATATCAAAGAATAGTGCCGCCTTTGGTCAACTGTTCGCGACGGGCTTCCATATCTTCTTTATGCTGACGGCCATGATGGGCGATAGCCGTACGCAAACGCTGTTGCTGGGTATAGCGGTCTTCCCGGCTCAACGCGACATCATCGCTGAGCTCAATCAGCAATTCATTCATATGCGTAATGACGCTCTCCTCAATGGCGGCATCAACACGTGCGCTGACCTCATCCAGATGCGACATAACCTCTCCTTAACTCATTAATTTAATTTTGCTTTTGAAAAATCACTGCCCATCAGGCTAACGCTGTATCCGCTGACGTTGCTACGCGTAGCGTAGAACGTTTTACCGTTTGCCAGGGCTATCCAAGGAGCCTGCTGGTAGAAAATCTCTTGTGACTGCTGGTAAAGCGCGGCGCGCTCTTCCGGTTTGCTCACCAGTTTCGCCTTTTCAACCAGCGAATTATACTCTTTATCGCACCAGCGCGCGGCGTTAGATCCGGTTTTTATGCTGTCGCAGCCCAGCAGCACATCCGCGAAGTTATCCGGATCGCCGTTGTCTGACATCCAACCAAACAACGCGGTGTCATGCTCACCTTTACGCATTCCGGAGAGATATTCACCCCACTCATACGATACAATTTTCGCCTTCACGCCCACCTTTGCCCAGTCGCTCTGGATCATCTCGGCAATCCGTCGGGAGTTCGGGTTGTATGGGCGCTGGACCGGCATTGACCACAACGTCGCTTCAAAGCCATTTTCCAGCCCAGCCTGCTTCAGCAGGTCTTTCGCTTTTTGCGGGTCGTAAGCGTAATCCTGCAGATCTTTATTGAACCCCAGCATATTCGGTGGAATCGGCGATTTTGCCACCGTACCAGAACCTAAAAAGACAGCGTTAATAATGGCCTTTTTGTCCGTTGCGTAGTTCAAAGCCTGACGCACCAGTACGTTATCAAACGGTTTTTTCTCGGTATTAAATGCCAGATACCCGACGTTCAGCGCGTCAACCGAATGCAGCGTCAAATCTTTATTCTTTTTAATCTCGTCAAACTGTACGGGCGCAGGTGCTGGGATTATTTGGCATTCATTGGTTTGCAGTTTTGCCAGCCGCGTCTGGACGTTTGGCGTGATTGAGAAGATCAGGTGTTTCGTTGGAACGGCGCCATCCCAGTAGTTAGGGTTGGCAAGATAGCGGATTTGCGAGTCCTGCTTGTACTGCTGCAGCACGTAAGGCCCGGTGCCAATCGGCCAGTTGTCGACGTTTTCCGGTGTACCTTTTTTCAGCATCGCGTCGGCATATTCCGCAGAGAGAATCGAGGCAAAATCCATTCCCCAGTCGGCAAGAAACGCAGCGTTAGGTTCATTCAGGACAAACTGAACGTGATAATCATCGAGCTTCTTCACTTCTTTAATCAGTTTATCCAGACCGACATCGTTAAAGTATTCATAGCTTCCCTGAGAAACCTTGTGATACGGATGATCGGCATCCTTCTGCCGTAATACCGAGAAAATCACGTCGTCAGCGTTGAAGTCGCGGGTCGGTTTAAAGAATTTATTACTGTTGAATTTCACGCCTTGACGCAGGGTAAAGGTGTAAGTCTTACCGTCGGGAGAAATCGTCCAGTCCGTTGCCAGAGATGGTACCGGGGTATTCTTTACCGGATCAAAGTTGATGAGTCGGTTGTAGAGCACTTGTGAACTGGCCACAAATGAGGGGCCGGAACTGGCAATTTGCGGGTTAAATGACTCCGGCGATGCTTCAGAACAATAGATGATGGTGTCAGTATTGGCCGCGAACGCAACGCCTGACGGTATGACGGTGCTGAGAGCCAGCGCGAGTAACGTTTTCCTTGCAATCATGGTTATAAGCCTTCTTATTTTATTATTAACCGAGATATCAGAGCATAGCTGACAAAAACTGACCAATAACAAATCACTATCAGGTTATTCTAATCCGGTGTATTTCGCTGAATAATTCATCACCCTAAGCGAATTAATTTCCCTTAAGTCTTTTTCAAAACGTCAAGATTTTTCCCGGCACTCTATGCCATGAAAATTAGCCCCTTTTTGCCTCTCTTTCTCCGTTTGCTCGTTTTTATAAAACGTAAAGTAGATACGTGAAGAAGTCTAAGGGGTAACAACGTGGCAAAAACTCTCTTGCGCAGCGGCAATTTGGATGACTATCAGGCCGTGGGCGGCGGTGGTCAGGCCGTGTTTGATTCAGCATTGCAAATTCGTGAAACGCTTCGTCTGCGTAAACAGCAGGTGATGGTGGATTGTTTGGCGATCCCACAAATTAACGACAACGGCGATCGGGTTGACTGGTATTCCCCGATAGAAGGGAAAGCCGTGGCGTGGAAAGCCGCTGATGAAGAAGCACGTTTTCGTGCGCTGCGCTATCTGGGAAGCACGCTGGAAAATGCGGCGGCTCTGAGCCGTAAAAGCCTGCAGTCGGGAAAAACCTCCCTACAGCTGTTTGGCTCTCTGCTCGAAAAAGCCATCCAGTTTCCCGGTGAAAACCACGTGTTTCTGGTTGATGGCAAACCCGTTATTACGTTCTGGGGCTTCGTCAATCTGAATGAAAATCCCCGCGACGATGTGCTCGATTGCCTGCGACTTGCCGATATTCCTCCTGTCGTTACCGTAGCAGAGCCGGAACAGGAAGAAGAAATCCCCCCGGAAATCACCTTCGCCGAGGCTGATGCGCCTTTATTGACGCCAGTCGTCGAGCTGGCTAAACCGGCTGAACCTGAGCCACAGCCACCGGTTATAGTTAACGAACCGGAGGTTACACCACCATTGGCACAAGAGAAACCTGCGCGCCGCCTGCCGCTGTGGAGCCTGCCCGTTGCCGCAGTCATCATTGCCGCCATCGTTGGGCCGCTGCTGTGGAAGCAACAGACCACCCAGCCCGTACCCGAAGCCGCCGCTGTTGAAGTCGCTAAGATTGATATGGCACCACTGCCAGCACTGGCATCTGCTCTGCCTTTGCATCGTGCTGAAGTGACTCCAGCTGCGAAGAAAGAGAAACCTGTAGAAGGACCGGTGGTGATCGCCGCGATTCCAAAAGATGCGCTGGTGATGGATGCCAATCAGATGAAGGCAGGAACGACGCGTTTCCTCAATGGTAACTGGCGCGTCCTGGTCGATGTTAAAGATCCGGTGAGCGGCAAAGCGCCGTCGCTGCGCTATCAGATCCAGGCCAATAAAGGCACTGCTCGCGTAGTTCATGGTGACAATATTGTTTGTCGTGCCGAGATTTTCTCCGGTTTGCACCAGTCGGGTGAATTAATGATTAAGAGTCGCGGCAATGCTCGTTGTACAGACGGGTCACGTTATCCGATGCCTGAAATTACCTGCAAAGCGGGAACCAACGACGTCGCCGCCTGTACCGCGCGTTATGACGATCACGCGGAAATCCCTCTGACAATCAAAAAGATAGGTGCCTGATTCTATGTTGGTGAATCTGTGTGATTACAAGCAGAGCGTGACGCTCATCGCCAATAGCGGTGTTCAATTCCTGGATTTTGGCCTGACGCCGCAGGAATCTGCACACCATGGCCGCTTTGTGCGCAAAACGGCAAACGGTCCCCTGCTACGGCTGGATTTCGATCTGGCAACGGGTCGCTATACCTTGCCTGGCAGCACTGGCGGTCAGCCCGAAGTGGTGAAGCCGGAAAGTACCCAGACGCTGCATTATTCGCTGGATGTCCTCGACGGTGTCTGGCTGCCGCTGCCGTTTCTGCGCTTTAACCCACCGCGCACGTTTGTTGAAGGCCCGGATAACTGGGCGCGCGTGCAGGTACGAAAACTGGCGCAACCCGACAGCGCGGGCAACACCCACCGCGTTACCGTGGCGCTGGATAGCCAGCTCACTGAAAATGCCCCTGCAGCGTTAACACCTAATGAGAACGACCTGCTCAACGGGACACGATTCGCGCTGGCCTGGCATGACAATGAAATTGCTGATTTCCTTGACCAGACCTGGATTGACGGCTGGTTGCGCGAATCTTTTATGCACCATGTCACCCAACATGAGAATCGCTCAGAACAAGAGATCCAGCTGGCGCTGCGTAACTTTGAATACCAGGCGCACTGGCTGAATGTGCTGACTCTGTTAGGCGAGCAGCTTTCTGTCCCGGAAGTGAAACTGGTTACGCATACCCTTAGCACACCCGCTATTCCCGTCGATCTTATTTTAGATATCGGTAATACCCATACCTGTGGCGTCCTGATTGAAGATCACGGGGATGCCAATGACGGGCTGCGTCAGACCGCTGAATTGCAGGTCCGTTCGTTAAGCGAGCCGCAGTTCCTCAACGATCCGCTGTTCACCAGCCGGCTGGAGTTTTCCGAAGCGCGCTTTGGTAAGCAGCATTTTTCCGTTGAGAGCGGACGTGATGACGCCTTTATCTGGCCGTCGATTGTGCGTGTGGGTGATGAAGCCCGTAAGCTGGCGATGCAGCGTATGGGCACCGAGGGCAATAGTGGGATCTCCAGCCCGCGCCGTTATCTGTGGGATGAAACGCCGGTGTTACATGACTGGCGCTTTAGCCAGATGAATGGAAAAACCCAGCGCGAACCGCTGGCTACCGCCTTCCCGCTGATGAACCTGATGAACGATGACGGGCAACCGCTGTTCAGCCTGCCGCAGGACGATCGTCTGCCGGTATTCTCACCGCAATACAGCCGCAGCACGCTGATGACGCATATGTTATGCGAAATACTGGCCCAAGCGCTGGGGCAAATTAACAGCGTAGCGACGCGGTTGCGCCTCGGATTCCCGGCATCTCCTCGTCAGTTACGGACGCTGATCCTGACCCTACCGTCGGCGATGCCCAAACAGGAGCGCGAGATTTTCCGCCTGCGCATGTTTGAAGCTATTGCCCTGGTCTGGAAAGCAATGGGCTGGCACCCGCAGGATGAAGACTTCACTACCCGTAAACAGCAGGAAAAGAGTGTGGTTCCCGTACCTGAAATTCAGATGGAATGGGATGAAGCCAGCTGCGGGCAACTGGTGTGGCTGTATAACGAGGCTATCTCTCACTACGATGGCCACACCGAATCATTCTTTAACGCCCTTGCCCGCCCGGACCGTTTGCCGGAACCCGGTGATACTAAAGGTCGGGCGCTGCGCGTGGCATCGATCGACATTGGCGGCGGGACAACGGATATGGCCGTCGTCCATTATCAGCTTGATGACGGCGTCGGCGCGAACGTTAAAATTACCCCGCATTTGCTGTTCCGTGAAGGTTTTAAGGTGGCAGGCGATGACATGCTTCTGGACGTGATTCAGCGCTGTGTGTTGCCTGCGCTGCAAACCCGCTTACAACAGGCTGGCGTGACCGATGCCGCTGCATTGCTGGCCACGCTGTTTGGCGATTCCGGTCGCATCGATACCCAGGCGATTTTGCGTCAACAAACGGCATTGCAGCTCTTTATGCCGCTCGGTCATGCGGTACTCAGTGCCTGGGAACAAAGCGATATTAACGATCCGGTCGCTGGTCTGCATGCCACATTCGGAGAACTCCTGAGCCAACGACCAACGCGCAACGTAATGAACTACATCCAGCAGGCTATCGACCATGCGTTGCCAGCAGGATCGCCAGCGTTTGATGTTCTGAGCGTGCCGTTGCAGGTACAGTTCAGGCAGTTACAAGAAGCACTGTTAGCGGGGCAATTTACCCTGACTTCCCCGCTGCACGCGGTTTGTGAGGCTATTTCACATTATCGCTGCGATATTTTATTAGTGACCGGCAGGCCCGCCTGTTTACCGGGCGTACAGGCGTTGATCCGCCATCTGCAACCTGTTCCGGTTAACCGTATGATCTGGATGGATAACTACCGCGTGCATGAGTGGTATCCGTTCAGCCAACAAGGGCGGATTGGTAATCCCAAATCCACCGCGGCAGTCGGCGCCATGCTGTGCAGCCTGGCGCTGGATTTGCGTTTGCCGCGTTTTAACTTTAAAGCTGCCGATATCGGCGCTTACTCGACCGTACGTTATCTTGGCGTGCTGGATAACACGGTCAATACCCTGCGCGATGAGAACATCTGGTATCACGATATTGATCTGGATAAACCCGGTGCGAAGCTGGATGCCCGGTTGCACTTCCCGTTACGTGGCAACGTGACGTTAGGATTCCGGCAACTGGCAAACAGCCGCTGGCCTGCCACGCCGCTGTATACGCTCAGCATAAATTCCGCCGAACTGGCAAAAACCATCGCCGGAGATGGCGTGTTGAATGTACGGCTGCAGCTACGCGGCGGCAGCAAAGAAAGTGGCCCAGAATTCTTCGTCCTGAGCGATGCCTGGTTACAGGATGGCACCCCCGTTGCCGCCAATGCCTTAACGTTAAAACTGAATACGCTGGCAGACCGTCGCCATAGCGGAAGCCATTACTGGATCGATAGCGGGAGCGTGTACCTGAAATGAGTAAGATGTTAAATACCGCGCAGGTCGCCATCGAGTGGGTGGTAGATACCCGTCAACGTGCGGCGCGTCTTGATGATGAAGCGGATGCCCTGCTGGCACAGCTTACGCTAGCCGCAGTGAGTGAATTTGCGCTGGAGACAACCTTTTCATCGCAAGGATGTATAGGGTTATACGGACATTCACAATCGGCAAAAGCACATCTGCTTGCGGCATTGTGCAGCAATGCCACTGGCAAAGTGAATATTGTTACTCCGGATCGCAGCTTTGATTATTTCTCGCATATTAATCCTGGCCATGCGCCAACCAATATGGTGATCCGCTTTACGCGCGATGAAAATCAGCATGATAGCGAATGGCCGTTGCGTCTGCGGTTACTCAGTGAAGCGGAACTGGTACAGCTATTTATCGCCCAGTTCAGCGCGCTCCCGGATAACCGGCAGGTCGAGAAATCGATTATTGAGGCGCGCCTGGAAAAATGGCAAACGCTGCGTCAGCGTCACCCTGTGCCGGGCATTACCGCACATGATGTTGCGGCAATCGGTCGTTTCTGGCGCTCCTGCGTACCGGCAAACCAGCAGCAAATTGACGATGCGCTATGGCACCAGTTTGCCACGTTGCTGCCCGCACTGGATCTGACTACCCGGGCAAACGCTTGGGCACTACTGTGGGGAGAACAACCAGAGCTGACGCAGCAGTGGCTGACGCTGGCGCACACGTTGCAACAAACCGGACACGCGCAAGAATTAGCGGCCCCGCTGAGTCTGCTGGTTGATCATTTTGGTTTACCTGCTGAAAGTTTCCTGACCCAGGTGGCATTGACCGGCAATAATGAGGCGCAAAGCGATGTGGTGGTTCATCCGATTGAAAATCATCAGTTGCTCAATGCAGTTAGCCTTTCTTTGTCGTCACTGGCGCTGCTCACGCGCGAACTGATCCTGACGGTTGAAGACGCGGTGCTGGAGAATGTCGATCTGCTCGATATTCCCCTCGCCCCGGATACTCATCCGCATCCACTGTGGCAGGCAAAATTAGGCTGGATGCTGGAACATTACCGCCAACACCTGCAACCGGATGTGCTCTTAATCTGCAACGCTGTCTCTACCCGCGCCCAGACGCCCGCCATCACCCGCAAGCTATTGGGCTGGGTTAACGATACTCAACCCGTCCACGATGCCGCATTGCCAGGCGTGGTCTGGGCCATTACCCCGCAGGATGCGCGTTTTAGTACCCAGCAAAATCTTGACGAATCCGTGCAGCAATTAATGGGCAAACCCGGACTGCACTGGGGCACGCTGCAGGCGCTGGATAAACACAGCTTACAACGCCTCGTCGAATGGTTGACTCAGGCAACTTCACCACAGCAGCGCCTGGCCAGGCTGACCTCCCTGCGTGAACAGCACCAGCAGCGCGTACGCGAAACCCTAATCGGCTGGATTAATCCCGTTGAGACCGAATCGGCAAGCAATGAGTCAGTGATCCGCCAGCTACAGGCTCAGGCGGCAAAGCATGGCGAACTGCTGGATGGTTTGCTCCCGCCGATGCGCATTTTTGAGTCGCTGCTGCGTATTCAGCAACCGCGCGAGGAGCAGGTAAGTGGTTTATTTAATGAAGAGATTGACCTGTTTGCCGAAGTGCGTGACACAATGCACTCACCGGAAAGCCAGGAGACCGGATATCAGGCACACAAAATGTGGATTAACCACGTGCGCCAGTGGTGTCGCGATGAAAATAATGCCCGCCGTTTACGACTCGATCCCCGTACGTTAAGGCAGGTTGCCGACATCCTCGTCACCACCAGCTATCGCCTGGAGATGCCGCAACGCTTACAGCGCATTATGCAGCGCGAAAACGTCTGTGCCGCGCAGCTATACGCCGATATCGGTGATTTTATTACTTGGCTTGGATTTGCCGACGTTGCAGAGGAGCAGCGCCCTGCCAGCAGGATCCAGAAAGGATCGGCTATTTTTAGCGCGCCGAAGCAACAGCCGATGTTACGCCTGACGAAGCTGGATGAACAACCTTCGCACGGCGCAAGCCGCTACGTATACGACTGGCTGGTCGCTTTGTATACCCGTGCGAATGAGAACGTGGGGTATCAGCATCCACAGGATGTCAGCGAAGTCGACAAAAAGCGATTGGATGCCCTGCTTTCCGCCTGAAGCGGCGTTTACGCCGTCATCAGAAGAGAGAGAACATTAACGCGACGGGAAAACTCATCGGCCAGGTCGCACCGACTAATACCGCGCTGAGAAAGCGAATTCGCTTTTTATCGCGGGAAAGAAACCAGGTGATGATTGCCGTGATAACGGCCATCACCGCATAAAAAACCAACATTTTTTGGTACAGAGACATGTAAGGCATCCGGGCCGAAAGGTGAAATCGCGCGCAATATGCTCTTTTTCATGACCCACATCAAGTTTTATTAATTAATTTAAGAAAAGTGGCTGTAAAACAACCCATTTTCATTATGTTCAGAATTCGTACTATTGCGGATAGTTATAACCCGTACTATACCCATATGGGTTAAAACGAAAGGTGGCACAAATGAATGTTTCCAGTAAAACGGTGGTGCTGATAAATATATTTGCTGCTGTAGGACTTTTCAGTCTGATTTCCGCAAGGTTCGGCTGGTTTGCTTGATGTGGTTCTTGTTTGATTAATTGCAGCGTCCATTGGCAGAGAGGGACTTCTCTCTGCCATTAGTAAACTATTTTCCCATTCTCGCACTGCCGGGTAAATTATCCTTAGTATGTAATACCCCTAATCCTTCTGCGGCATTATATTGCCCGAATAACGGCCTGGTGTTGTGCCGGTATGCTGATGGAAGAAAGCAATAAAAGCACTGTCGCTGACAAACTCCAGATATTGCGCGACCTGGCTGATATGGCATCCGTCAGCCAACATCTCCATGGCTTTTAACAGCCTAAATTGCTGCCGCCAGTCCTGATAATTCATCCCGGTATCCCTGATAAATATTCGACCTATTGTCCTTTCGCATGCCCCAACCTGTCGGGACAATTGATTCAGTCGTGGTGGCAGTTCGCCCATGCGTAATCCTTCAAGCCACACGTTAAGCCGCGGATCTGAGGGATACTGCAATGTCCAGTTTTCACTGTGGGCGGCACGCATTTCCTCACAAAATACGGTGATGAGACTGGTCTGCTGCGCGGCAGGCATCTCCCATGACCAGAAAGACATACGTTCTATCACCTCAAAAAAGAGAGGGTTAACGTCGACTATCTGCAGCGGTAAATCAGATAACGGCAACGTGGTTGAGAAGTACAAAGAACGATAAGCCATCACGCCGCGCATTATGGCGCGATGTACCGTACCGGCTGGGATCCAGACCGCACGACGTGGCGGTAGCAGACACAACGCCTGTTCCAGCTCAATCGTAATGCTTCCCGCTGCCGAATAAAGTAGCTGATGACGAAGATGGCTGTGCCGTCCTGAATCGTGTACGCCCATCTCGGAAGCAATCCCGATTACCGGTTTATCAAAGCTGTCCGCATCAAAAGCATCATCCGGGGCAATTTTCATCTTCTGTCCGATATCTGACATTTATAGTCCTGATAATGGTAATGCGACATTTTCCTTTCAGCAATAATGCCCACCTGTTTTCTGTTTCTCTAGATATTGCTATGAACACATTTCATCGACCGCCGCTGTGGCTTCTCACACTCCTGATTATGTTTCCACAACTGGTGGAAACCATTTACAGCCCGGCATTGCCAGGTATTGCGACGTCTTATCACGTCAGCAGTGAGCGCGCGGCTCAAACACTCTCCGTTTATTTTGTTGCCTTCGCCGTCGGCGTGGCGATGTGGGGATGGCTGAGCGACTGCATCGGGCGACGCCGGGCGATGATGGCTGGACTCCTGTGCTACTCCACGGGTTCCCTCATGGCCGTTGTTGCCACTGATTTCAGCGTTCTGCTGCTGGCACGGATGGTCTCGGCCATTGGAGCTGCTGCCGGATCTGTAGTGGTACAGACCATGCTAAGGGACAGCTATGAATCAACTGCGCTATCCCGCGTCTTTTCTGTGATGGGTGCCGCGTTGGCATTGAGTCCGGTTTTCGGTCTGCTAAGCGGAGGATGGTTGGTCAGTTTGTATGGTCATACCGGGGTATTTATTGCCCTTGTGCTGCTGGCGCTGCTACTGCTGATGCTGACCGTGACCATGCTGCCAGAAACCCGGCCCGAACATACGCTCAGACCAAGGCTTGCTGCGCTACTCTCCCGCATGGCGCGTGACCATGAGCTGTGGAAAAACGCCATACTGGTTGCTCTACTGAACACCATGCTGTTTAGCTATTACAGCCTGGCGCCGTTTCTTTTTGGGCAATTGGGATGGAGCTCCAGAGCCTTTGGCTTGACGGGGTTGCTACTTGCGTTTGCTTCTCTGTCGGGTAGCCTGCTGAACCAAAGACTGTTAACGACAGGTCTGACGCCGGAACAACTGGTACGTTATGCCTGTGCGCTGGCAGCGTTGTCAGGTCTCGTAGCGTGGTGCTTACAGCACTCTGCGTGGATCCTGATTCCGGTGTTCGGCGTGGTGATTGCCTATGGTATCGCCATTCCCAATGTGCTGAGTCAGGCGCTGCGTCATTATCGTGAACAGGCCGGAGCCGCGGGGGCATTGTTTGGATTAAGCTATTACCTGTTGCTGGGAATGATGCTGGGATTTGCAGGCATGGTGCAACAACTGGGGCTAGTTCTGAGCGTCTGTGCCCTACTCGCCTGGCTTTGCAGCCTGGGCCGCAGATAAACCCGATGGCGCTCCTGAAAGCACAAAGCCCCGACATTCAACCGGGGCTTTGTTGTATCAATTAGCCTGACCTCGCGGATATTTCCAACTTACCGCCGTCCGATGGCGACGAGGCCAGTGGCGCGAATAGTATAGACACACGTTTGCCGATATTTAGCTATCCGTGCCCCATTTACCGCTCGCGCTTAAAAGATTACTCATGCTTGATCATGACATGGCGAACAATAGTGTAATCTTCCAGCCCATAAACCGACATATCCTTGCCATACCCAGACTGTTTTTGCCCACCGTGCGGCATCTCGCTAACCAGCGTGAAATGGGTGTTGACCCAAGTGCAACCATATTGCAGGCGAGCGCTAAAGCGATGCGCACGCCCAACATCCCGGGTCCAGACGGAAGATGCCAGTCCGTATTTCGAATCATTTGCCCACGCCAGCACCTGATCTTCATCATCAAATACGGTCACGCTGACCACCGGGCCGAAAACTTCCCGCTGCACGATGGCATCTTCTTGCTTCGCCCCGGCCAGCAGCGTTGGGGCAAAGTAGTAGCCTGCGCCATCCACTTTCTTGCCGCCGGTGATAACTTTGATATGCCCCAGGGCTTTGGCCTCATCGACAGCTTTAGTCACGCGATCAAGATGTGCCTGCGAACTTACCGGTCCCAGTTCCGTCGATTCGTCGTTCGGCGCACCAATTTTCAGGCTGGCAACCGCGGCGCCGAGTTTCTCAACCAACGCGTCATAAATGCCTTTTTGGGCATAGATTCGACAAGCGGCGGTACAGTCTTGCCCGGCATTGTAATAACCAAAGGTCCGCACGCCGCTCACTACCGCATCCAGATCGGCATCATCAAAAATGATCACCGGAGCTTTGCCGCCCAGTTCCATATGTGTGCGCTTAATTGACGGCGCGGTGTGCTGAATAATGTGTTCACCGGTTGCAATGGAGCCAGTCAGAGAAACCATGCGGACTTTTTCATGGCCGGTGAGCGGATCGCCCACCGTTTTACCGCGACCAAACAGGACGTTGATAACGCCAGCCGGGTAAATATCTTTGGCAAATTCGGCCAATTTAAGCGCCGTCAGCGGGGTAATTTCTGATGGTTTAATCACCACACAGTTTCCCGCAGCCAACGCTGGAGCCAGCTTCCACGCTGCCATCATCAGCGGATAGTTCCACGGTGCAATAGAGGCCACCACGCCGAGCGGATCACGGCGAATCATCGACGTATGTCCTTCCAGATACTCCCCGGCCGCCTGTCCTTGCAGAGTTCGAGCAGCCCCGGCAAAGAAGCGAAAAACGTCGACAATTGCTGGAATTTCATCGTTGAGGACACAGTGCAGTGGCTTACCGCAGTTAAGTGACTCCAGCTCAGCGAAGGTTTGCGCGTTATCGGCAATAGCGTCCGCCAGTTTCAGCAGCAGTTCAGAGCGGACTTTCGGCGTGGTTTGCCCCCAGGTGGCAAACGCGGTGTCTGCTGCACGCACCGCGGCATCAACTTGCATGGCTGACGCCTCAGCAATCTCCAGAATGAGTTCACCAGTGGCAGGGTTATAGACTGGCTGCTTTTCACCTTCACCGTTGACCAGCTCGCCATTAATCAGTAATTGATGTTGCATAGCAATTTCCCATATCGTCGTTTATTTACCGTTTCCGGCGAGAGTGTCGCCTTCACGCGTTAGCCACCAGGCCCCTAAAATTGGCAGTGTTGTCACCAGCATTACCAGCAATGCCACAACGTTGGTGACCGGCACATCCCGTGGACGGCCCAGTTGATTAAGCAGCCACAGCGGAAGTGTTCTTTCATGTCCGGCGGTGAACGTTGTCACGATGATTTCATCAAACGACAAGGCAAACGCCAGCATCCCGCCCGCCAGTAGTGCCGATGCCAGATTGGGCAGCACGACGTAACGAAAGGTTTGCCAGCCGTTGGCGCCAAGATCCATAGACGCTTCAACCAGACTCCATGAGGTACGGCGAAAACGCGCCACAACGTTGTTAAACACCACCACCACGCAAAACGTCGCATGGCCCACTACGATCGTGAGAAAACCCGGTTCCAGGTTGATGGTTTTAAACGCCGTCAACAGCGCAAGGCCGGTAATAATGCCCGGCAGCGCGATCGGCAACAGTAGCAACAGCGATATTGCACTTTTGCCAAAAAAGTCCCTACGCCACAGCGCGGCCGCGGCCAGCGTCCCCAGAACAAGGGCAATAGCGGTCGACAACGCAGCGATCTTAAGTGACAACGTCACAGACTCCAGGATATCGCTACGCTGCGCCGCAACGCTAAACCACTTCAGCGTTAATCCCTGCGGTGGAAAACTAAAAGCAGCCTCCTCAGTATTAAAAGCATAGGTGGCGATGATGAGGATGGGAAAGTGCAGGAAAATAACCCCGCCCCATGCCGCCAGTTTGAGTAACCAGGGCGCGCGTTCAGAGTGCATCGAAAGCTCCCAGACGCTTCACGAACGCCAGATACAGTGCGATTAACACAATCGGCACCAGAGTAAATGCCGCCGCCATCGGCATATTGCCGATCGCCCCTTGTTGCGAATACACCATGTTGCCGATGAAATAGCCTGGTGGTCCCACCAACTGTGGCACGATAAAGTCGCCCAACGTCAGAGAGAAGGTAAAGATAGATCCCGCAGCGATACCGGGTATTGCCAGCGGAAGGACCACATAGCGGAAGGTTTGACGCGGACGCGCGCCCAAATCAGCGGAGGCCTGTAACAGTGACGGCGGAAGTCTCTCCAGCGCGGCCTGTACCGGCAGGATCATAAACGGCAGCCAGATGTAGACGAACACAAGAAAGCGCCCTAAACCTGAAGTCGACAACGTATTGCCGCCTACCGCAGGCAGCGTCAGGAACGAAAGCAGTAACGGCTCCAGCCCAAGATGGGTTAAAAACCACTGCGCCACACCGTCTTTAGCTAACAGCAGCGTCCACGCATAGGCTTTAACGATGTAGCTGGCCCACATTGGCAACATTACGGCAATGTAAAAAAAGGCTTTCATTTTGCCGCTGGTATAGCGCGCCATATACCACGCCATCGGAAACGCCAGAATCGCGCTGGCAATGGTGACCGCCACCGCCATCGTCAGGGTACGCAAAATGATGTCGTAGTTAGCAGGATTAAACAGCGCCTGCAAATTCGCCAGCGTCAGGTCCGGCGTGACCGACATAGTGAAATCGTCGAAGGTATAAAAACCTTGCCACAACAGCGTCAGTAATGAGCCGAAGTAGACAATGCCAAACCACATCAGTGGTCCAAGGAGCAGCAAAAACAGCCCCATCCCCGGATTACGCCAGAAGTAACCTGAGATCCGGTTCAGGCTTGTCGACTGAGGAGGCGAATGTAAGACGTTCATAGCCATTCACCTCTCCTCAACCAGCGGTACCATCACGTCGCGGGACCATGATGCCATCACCTGCTGACCCGGCGACAACGTTGACGGTAGCATTTCTCCCGTCAGGTTCGCCTGGCTAACCAGCAGTTTTTCCCCTCCGGCCAGTTTCAGCTCAAACCGCGTCGCCGCCCCCTGATACTGCACCGCCTGAATAACACCCTGGGCCTGGACTTCTCCTCCGGCATCATTCAAGCGAATGTGTTCGGGACGTAGGGAGAACATACCCTGTAGCCCACAAACGTTCGCCGACATCGCCGCATCAAAGACATTTGACGTTCCGACGAAACTTGCCACAAACGGCGTCCGCGGACGCATGTACAGTTCACGCGGAGAATCCACCTGTTCGATGCGACCGTTATTAAACACCGCCACCCGATCGGACATCGACAGGGCTTCACCCTGATCGTGGGTGACAAAGATGAAGGTGATGCCAAGGGATTGCTGTAATTTTTTCAGCTCCAGCTGCATCTGCTCACGCAGTTTGAGATCCAATGCCCCGAGCGGTTCATCCAACAGCAGGACGCGCGGTTCATTGACCAGCGCCCGGGCAATAGCCACACGCTGACGTTGCCCACCGGAAAGCTGCGACGGTTTACGTTCATAAACAAAACCGAGTGCGACCTTATCCAGTGCTTCACGTGCTTTCGCGTGGCGTTGTTTTTTATCAATGCCTTTAACCATCAGCCCATAGGCGACGTTGTCGAGGATCGACATGTGCGGGAATAACGCGTAATCCTGAAATACCGTATTGACGTCCCGTTCCCAGGGCGGCAATTCGCTGGCCTGTTTACCAAAAATAGTGATCGCGCCGCCTGACAGTTGCTCAAACCCGGCAATCAGGCGCAGACAGGTGGTCTTGCCGGAGCCGGATGGCCCCAGCATAGAGAAAAACTCACCGTCGTTAATCGCAATACTCACCCCATCCACTGCACGAACATCCCCATACAAACGCGAGACGTTATGAAACTCCACTGCGTACGTCATAAAACCCCCAGCGGAATTAACGACCACCCATAATGGCGATGTAATCCTGCGTCCAGCGACTGTAAGGAACGAATTTTCCACCTTCGGCAATCGGCGTTTTCCAGAAGGCAATTTTGTCGAAATAGCTATAGCCGTTGGTTTCACAGCCTTTTTCACCCAGTAACGGGCTGGCTTTACAACCTTCAGGCACCACTGGCAGAGAACCAAACCAGGCGGCTACGTCGCCCTGTACTTTCGGGGTTAATGACCAGTTCATCCATTTGTAAGCGCAAACCGGGTGTTTCGCTTCACTGTGCAGCATGGTGGTATCAGCCCATCCGGTAACCCCCTCTTTTGGGAAGACCGTGGCAATTGGCTGACCTTCGCCTTTCAAGGCGTTAGCCTGATAAGGCCAGGCGCTTGACGCCACTACGCCTTCGTTTTTGAAATCGCTCATTTGCACGGTGGTATCGTGCCAATAGCGATGGATCAACGCGTGCTGATCGCTCAGGACTTTGATCACCGCCTGATACTGTTTTTCAGTGAGCTGATAGGGGTCGGTAATACCCAACTGCGGCTGGGTGGCTTTAACGAATAATGCGGCGTCGGCAATATAGATCGGGCCATCGTAAGCCTGAACGCGACCTTTATTGCTTTTCCCGTCAGGCAGATTTTGTTCAACGAATACCACGTTCCAGCTGTCCGGCGGCGTTGGGAAGGTTTTGGTGTTATACATCAGCAGGTTTGGTCCCCACTGGTATGGCGTACCGTAAACTTTACCGCCAACGTTAAACCACTCCCCTTTTACTACTCGCGGATCAAGGGTTTTCCAGTTAGGGATCAGCGCAGTATTAATCGGCTGAACGCGTTTTCCCATTATCAGGCGCAGTGAGGCATCACCAGAAGCGGTTACCAGGTCGTAACCGCCTTTAGCCATCAGGCTGACCATCTCATCAGAGGTGGCCGCCGTTTTTACATTGACCGCACAGCCGGTATCTTTCTCAAACTGCGAGACCCAGTCATATTGTTTATCGGTTTGCCCACGTTCGATATAACCCGGCCAGGCAATAATATCCAGGCGGCCTTCCGGTTTATCTAATGATGTGGGGGGTTCGGCTGCCTGCGCAGTCATCAGCGTCATGCTGAAGGCACACAGGCTACTGAGGGCAAGTTGCTTGCTCATAACGTCTTACTCCTGTCGAAAAAATATTGAGCGGCAGCCTTGCCGTAAATATATGTCCTTTTCTAAAAATAGTCGGGGTGTTGTAAGCGTTCCTGCTGGTGCAAGGAAATTTAATCAGGTTGTGAGCTAACGCTCATTACGCTACAGACTCTGACCTGGGGGGTAATCTTCTGGAGTATAGACAAGGAGTTAGACGCAGAGGTGGCAATAGTATTAACTATTGATATTTTGTATGGCCGCACCCGATATAAATAATACCGTGGTTCAGCATTCACTATTTCGAAAATAAGAATGCGCTATTCATTTATATTGAATAGCGCGTTATGGTTTATTTCATCATTTCACGAATTAATTTGCCAAGCTGTTTTACGGCCTGCTCTTCGCGCTCTCCCCAGTGCCACGCAGTATTAAAACGAAAAAAACGTGTCCAGCTTCCCGAGGTCGAGAACATTTTCCCCGGCGCAATGCTGATGTGGTGTGCCAGCGCATGGGTACTGAGCACACCAGCATCAAGCGGTTCCGGCAGCTCCAGCCACAGAAAATAACCGCTGTCGTTGTGGTGAATTTTGACTTCCGCCGGAAGATGACGCAGCAGCGTTTGCCAGGCCTGTTGTTTACGTTCCGCCAACTGCCGACGCAAGCGTCGCAAATGCGCGTCATAGCGCCGGGTTGAAAGATAATCAACAAGTGCAAGCTGCATGGGCGAACTGGTAGATAAAGTACTCATTAGCTGGAGCCGCTGAATACGCCGGGCATGTTTCCCTGCTGCCACCCAGCCAATACGAAATCCTGGCACCAGACACTTCGAGAAAGACGAACAATGCAGAACGCTGTCGGCGCGATCCCAGGCTTTGGCAGGTAGCGGTTTTTCGCGGCCAAAGTACAGCTCGCTGTAAACATCATCTTCAATCAGCATTACGTGGTATTTTTCCAACAAGGCAACCAGATGCGCCTTTTTCTCTGCGCTGAGCGTAAAACCCAGCGGATTTTGGCTGTTGGTCATTAGCCAGCAGGCTTTTACCGGGTACTCCTGTAACGCCTGCTCCAACGCGGCAAGATCGATCCCCTCGTTAACGTCGGTGGCTACCGACAGCGCCTTCAGACGTAATCGCTCCAGGGCCTGCAACGCTCCGTAAAAACAGGGGTTTTCGACAATCACCCAGTCACCCGGTTCAGTGACAGCTTGCAGGCTCAGGTTGAGGGCTTCCAGCGCGCCGGTGGTGATGACGATTTCATCCGGTGAAATGGTCATCCCCTGTTGAGCATAGCGACGGGCAATGGCATGACGCAGCTCAGCATTCCCCGGCGGCAGGTTTTCAATCACACTCATGGCGGTGGCGGTTTTACTCACCTGCGCCAACGAGCGGTTCAACTGTTGAAGTGGAAACAAACGCGGGTCGGGGAATGCTGAGGCAAAGGGCATCACTGACGCATCCCGGCTGGCCTGCAACATATCAAAAATATAGGTATTGATATCCACCGCTTCGTCGCGCATGACCTGTACCTGCGGCGCTGCCAGTTCACGTTCGGGGCGCGCGGCGACATAATAACCAGACTGCGGCCGGGCGATAATCCGCCCCTGGCTTTCCAGCAACTGGTATGCGTGTCCGACGGTCATAAAACTCATTCCGCTGCTGACCACTTGCTCACGCAAGGAAGGCAAGCGATCGCCTGGCTGCCATACGCCAGACGCAATTTGATCGCGAATTTGCTCTGCCAGTCGCTGGTACTTTTTCATTTTTGATCCTGATTACCGGTGTCGGTGACAATCACTGTGTATATCAGTTTACATAATCAGGGTGTTTTTTATAACTGTTATAGTTAACAGTTTTACAACATCGTTAACGCCAGCTCTTTGCCTGGTGATTTTTGATTCAAGGAAGGCATTCAGCAGAAGAACCTTTATACACACAAAGTAAAGATTTATGATTACCTTTTAATTACCTTGCTATTAATATTGCAGAATTACTAACGTGGGGAGGACGCTATTTAATAACAGGAATCCAGCTTCCAGATTTCATATCAGCGTGTACAACCTATAACAGCACTGCAACTGTTATGGTTAAAAAGAACTGTTCTGTTTCTGCCCCGCATTGCTTCTCAGGCTTAGAATTGCGCCAAATCAATTTTGCCTGCGGAGTTAAGCATGTTCGGTCTTGACGCGTTTCACCTGGCGAGGATCCAGTTCGCGTTTACGGTATCCTTTCACATCATCTTTCCGGCCATTACCATCGGCCTAGCCAGTTATCTGGCAGTACTTGAGGGGTTATGGCTAAAGACGAAAAATCCCACCTGGCGTTCGCTATACCATTTCTGGTCGAAAATATTCGCCGTAAACTTTGGTATGGGTGTAGTTTCCGGGCTGGTGATGGCTTATCAGTTCGGTACCAACTGGAGTGGTTTTTCCGAGTTCGCCGGTAGCATCACCGGGCCGCTTCTGACCTATGAAGTGCTCACCGCCTTCTTTCTTGAAGCGGGCTTCCTTGGGGTAATGCTGTTTGGCTGGAACCGGGTTGGCCCAGGGCTTCACCTCTTTGCCACCTGCATGGTCGCACTGGGTACCATTATTTCAACCTTCTGGATCCTCGCCTCTAACAGCTGGATGCAGACACCGCAAGGCTATGAAATAGTTAACGGCCAGGTCGTTCCCGTTGACTGGCTCGCCGTTATTTTCAATCCTTCATTCCCTTATCGTTTACTGCATATGTCCGTTGCCGCTTTCCTCAGCAGCGCGTTGTTTGTTGCAGCGTCAGGTGCATGGCATTTATTGCGCGGGAATAACACCCCGGCTATTCGCGCAATGTTCTCAATGGCGCTATGGATGACGTTAATCGTCGCCCCGCTGCAGGCTTTGATTGGCGATATGCACGGTTTGAATACGCTGAAGCATCAGCCGGCAAAAATTGCTGCGATTGAAGGGCACTGGGAAAATCCGCCCGGCGAACCAACCCCGCTACTACTTTTCGGCTGGCCGGATATGGAGCAGGAACGCACCCGCTATGGGCTGGAAATTCCTGCCCTGGGCAGTCTGATCCTGACCCATAGCCTGGACAAACAGGTCCCGGCACTAAAAGAGTTTCCTAAAGAAGACAGGCCTAACTCAACGATGGTGTTCTGGTCGTTTCGCATAATGGCCGGGCTAGGCATGCTGATGATCCTGCTGGGCGCTTTTGCCCTGTGGCTGCGCTATAAGCAGCGTTTATACACCTCGCGCCCTTTCCTGCGCTTTGCCTTGTGGATGGGCCCCTCAGGTCTGATTGCCATCCTTGCCGGTTGGGTGACCACTGAAGTTGGCCGTCAACCGTGGGTGGTTTACGGTCTGCAACGTACGGCGGATGCGGTTTCCGCACATGGTGATTTACATATGAGCATCAGCCTGCTGTCCTTCTTTGTGGTGTACAGCTCAGTGTTTGGTGTGGGTTACAGCTACATGATACGCCTGATCCGCAAGGGGCCACATGAAGATGACCCAACAATTCCGCCAACCGGCACGCCTGCCCGGCCGCTTTCGGCTGCCGTCCTTGATTCTCAACCGGAGGCTCATCGCTAATGGGTATCGATTTATCAGTTATCTGGTTTGTGATTATCGTGTTCGCCACGCTGATGTATATCGTGATGGACGGTTTTGATCTCGGGATTGGCATTTTATTCCCCGCGATTCAGGACGCTGATGACCGCGATGTGATGGTTAACAGCGTCGCTCCCGTATGGGATGGGAATGAAACCTGGCTGGTGCTGGGCGGGGCCGGGTTATTTGGCGCGTTCCCGCTGGCCTATGCGGTGATTGTCGATGCGCTGACGATCCCATTGACCCTGATGCTAATCGGCCTGATTTTTCGCGGCGTCGCGTTTGAGTTTCGCTTCAAGGCCACGCCGGCGCATCGACCATTCTGGGATAAAGCCTTTCTCAGCGGTTCAATTCTGGCGACATTCACCCAGGGCGTGGTGGTGGGTGCCGTACTCAACGGATTTTCCGTTACCGGACGCAGCTACAGCGGCGGTCCTTTCGACTGGTTGACCCCGTTCACGTTGTTCTGCGGCGTTGGCCTGGTTGTAGCCTATGCCCTGCTGGGGGCGACATGGCTGGTGATGAAAAGTGAAAATCCGTTGCAGGATAAAATGCGTCGCGTGGCCAAAAAACTGCTGCTGGCAATGTTGATTGTGATTGCCATTATCAGCCTGTGGACACCACTGGCGCATAGCGCGATTGCCGAGCGTTGGTTTAGTCTGCCCAACCTATGGTTCCTGATGCCGGTTCCGCTACTGGTTGCGCTTATCAGCATCTGGCTGTGGCGTTCGCTGGGGCAACATAACTGCCATACGCTGCCTTTTGTATTGACACTGGGGCTGATTTTCCTCGGGTTTAGCGGGCTGGGGATCAGTATCTGGCCACACATCATTCCGCCGTCCATTACGCTCTGGCAAGCGGCGGCTCCGGCGCAAAGTCAGGGCTTTATGTTGGTTGGCGCACTGCTGATTATCCCGATAATCCTGGTGTACACCTTCTGGAGCTACTACGTTTTCCGTGGCAAAGTTCAACATGGTGAGGGGTATCATTGATGCAACAAACAATCTGGAAACGCCTGATGTGGCTGGTGATCCTCTGGGGCGGCAGCGTGCTGGCCCTCGCCGCTGTTGGCATGTTCTTTCGTCTCCTGATGACGGCCGCCGGATTTAAGTCCTGAATCTGTCCCTGATAACACCCGGGCAGCGCTGCACTGCCCGGGTGTTACAAATCCCAACATCGACTAAACAAAAATGTAAAAAACATCGAAATGACAAAACAGAGATTGTCATTATCCCGATTAAAATATTGAATAGTCACCAGGCGAAATTATCGCCAATTCCGCAGCTAACGTACCAGAGGGTGCATGATGTTTAAGAAAGGGTTAACAGTGTTATTGCTGGCCAGCGCGCTTTTTTCCGGTCAACTTTTCGCTACTAATCAGGGACATGAATATCTTCAGGTGCAGGATGCCGATCATTTACTACGACACACGGCCGACAGCGATGAGCTGCGAGTGACGGCGGAAGAATCCGCCGCCGATCTTCGTGAACACCATCACTGGCAAAAATCACGCAAACCCGATACGCATCTGAGCTAACGATTAACCTTTACGCTTCGGCAGTGTCTTCATCAGTTCTTCCGGACTGACCGAAGCCACAACGCTACCCGGCAACGGCATCTTCAGAATGTGATGTTTCATCTTGCCGATCACGTGCATTTCGCACGGTCGGCAATCAAATTTCAGCGTCAGGACTTCATCGCCGTTAACCAGTTGCATCGGTGTCGCTTTCCAGCTCTTGATGTTCCCTTTCGCCTGTTTCGGACACAGGTTAAAGGCGAAACGCAGGCAATGTTTGGTGATCATCACCGGTACTTCGCCCTTTTCTTCATGCGCTTCATAGGCTGCATCAATCAACTGAACGCCATAACGGTGATAAAACTCACGCGCTTTTTGGTTGTAGACGTTAGCCAGGAAACTCAAGTGCGTTTGCGGATAAACCGGCGCTGGCTGGGATACTGGTTTGCGGCTACCGCGCTTATAGCTTTGCAGGCGCGCTGCATCCAGCATATCAACGGCTTCACGTCTTAACTGATTTAGTTGACCGTTTGGCACGAACAGCGCGCCCGGCAGATTCACCTGAATATTGCGGGCGTAGTACATCGTCTGCCCAAGTTTTGCCAGTCCGTCCTGCAGGTTACTCAACGCTTTTTCCGCATTGTTCGCTTCCTCAAACTGGCCATCCAGCGTATGGGTGATGCTCACGCCCTCTTCACTGGTGAGCGTCAGAATCAACTGCTCCTGCCAGCCGCCGAGCTCAATATCGATCGCAACACGGCGTTCACTGGAGGTTTTGGTTAACGCTTGCTGCCAGTTATGATCGAGGTTGCGATTCAGCGGATGATGCGGACGCACTTTGTGCAGATCGGCAGGCATTTCATTCGGCCATACCCGATAACGATTGTTCCCCGTTTTTTCCACGGTGTTGGCGCGGAATCCAACAACCTCACGTTTGATTAACACGTTCAGGCCATCCCCGTTAGCCAGCGGTTCTGTCACCTCAACATCGAGATGATCTTTCGCCACCTTCAGGACTTCGCCGACCGGCAAACCGATAAACTTTGGTGAGTCGAATGCGCCGATATCCCCTTTACGGGCATTCACAAAATAATCGGTGCTGCCACGATGGAAGGTTTTCTCCGTGGATGGGGTAAAGAAATGTTCGGTACGTCCCACTGATGAACGGGCCAGGTCGCCGCGCTCTTCAATGATGGCATCGAGCATCTGGCGATAATGCGCGGTAATATTCTTGACATAACTCATGTCCTTATAGCGCCCTTCAATTTTGAAGGAACGCACACCTGCGTCAATCAATGCGCCGAGGTTGGCGGTCTGATCGTTGTCTTTCATCGACAGCAGGTGTTTTTCATAGGACACCACACGTCCCTGATCGTCTTTCAGGGTATACGGCAGACGGCAAGCCTGGGAACAGTCGCCACGGTTTGCACTGCGTCCGGTTTGCGCATGTGAAATATAACACTGACCTGAATAGGCAACGCACAGCGCGCCGTGAATGAAAAACTCAATGGTCGCATCGGTAGCCTGATGGATGGCGTTAATTTGCTCAAGGCTCAGTTCGCGCGCAAGGACAATCTGGGTGAATCCGACATCAGCAAGAAATTTCGCCTTCTCAACGCTGCGAATATCACATTGGGTGCTGGCATGCAGTTCAATCGGGGGAATATCCAGTTCCAGGATCCCCATATCCTGTACGATCAGAGCATCAACACCGGTCTGATACAAATCGGTAATTAACCGCTGCGCGGGTTCCAGTTCATCATCGTGCAAGATAGTATTTAGCGTCACAAAGATTTTCGCCCCATAGCGATGGGCGAAAGGCACCAGATCGGCGATATCTTTCAGACTGTTACTGGCGTTATGACGCGCGCCAAAACCCGGTCCACCAATGTAAACGGCATCTGCGCCGTGCAAAATGGCTTCGCGCGCAATGGCGGTATCCCGAGCCGGGCTTAACAATTCAAGGTGATGAGGCTGCTGGCGCATACAGTTGTTACCATCCACAAGCGGTAAAAATGGCGGCTATTGTAGTCACAAGCGCAGCTTTTCGGAATAGTTTTCCCGATTAACTGCGCGGGTAATGGATCAGCGAATGAAAATGCACCGTTTGTTCGCTGCTGTTACGGTAACTGTGTGCCATATCTCCGGCGAAACGGACACCCTCACCAGATTTAAGGGTGCGCCACTGCCCCTCAATACACATATCCAGCAGACCATTAATCACCACCACGTGCTCTATTACGCCGGTCTCATGCGGAGTAGATTCACTGAGCGCGCCGGGCGCCAATAGTATCGAAAAATGATCGAAGCACAGTTGAGGATCCCACGGGAACAACGGCGTGACGACCATTGCCTGCTGCTGGGGATCGAATGTTAGCGTGCCGTCTGACTCTGGTGGTGAAATAAACGTTGAAAACGGGACGTTCAGCCCAGTGGCAATTTTCCACAATGTCGCCACCGTTGGACTGGATTCATTACGTTCAATCTGCCCCAGCATCGCTTTTGAGACGCCAGTTTCCTCCGCCAGACGCGAAAGACTCCATTCCCGCTGGTGACGTAATGTCCTGAGCGTTGTGGCCAGATAGTGGGTTAAGTTGTCCATTTTCTCCTTCGTCGCTCTCCTTACTCGGGGCTACAGTTTAGCACTTGTACGCTATAACGCACAGTGCTACAGTGATTGACCGTTATAACGCACACGGAGTGAATATGCGTGCATTCTCCATCCCCCTGCCCACTGTATTATCGGGTTTTGTGGCGGTCCTGGTTGGCTATGCTAGTTCGGCGGCCATTATCTGGCAAGCGGCACTCGCCGCAGGTGCGACTACCGGGCAAATTGCAGGCTGGATGACCGCACTGGGGTTAGCAATGGGGGTCAGTACGCTGGTGCTGACATTGTGGTATCGCGCTCCTGTACTTACCGCATGGTCAACGCCCGGTGCCGCGCTGCTGGTGACGGGCCTGCACGGGGTATCTATTCAGGATGCCATCGGTGTTTTTATCGTGGCTAACGCGCTGATTGTGCTGTGCGGCGTAACCGGACTATTTGCCCGCCTGATGAAAATCATTCCCCACTCGCTGGCATCAGCCATGTTGGCTGGGATCTTACTGCGTTTTGGTTTGCAGGCATTTAATAGCCTGAACAGTGAGCTTATTTTGTGCGGTAGTATGCTGGTGGCATGGCTGGTGCTAAAAGTTATTGCCCCAAGATATGCCGTTATCGCTGCGATGTTAGTGGGTATTGCCATCGCCTTGATGAAAGGTGACATTGTCACTAATGATGTTAATCTGTCACCGGTTATCCCAGCGTTTATTACCCCGCACTTTTCATTAGCCCACAGTATCAGCATTGCACTACCGTTATTTCTGGTCACTATGGCTTCGCAAAATGCCCCTGGTATTGCGACCATGAAAGCATCAGGATATTCGTTACCCGTTTCCCCTCTGATTGTTTTTACGGGTCTACTGGCGCTGCTATTTTCACCTTTTGGCGTCTATTCCATCTGCATCGCCGCCATAACCGCCGCAATTTGCCAAAGTCCTGAAGCGCATCCGGATGCAAATCGGCGCTGGCTCGCCGCAGCGGCAGCAGGCGTCTTCTATCTTCTGGCTGGGGTGTTTGGCGGTTCGGTTACAGGACTGATGGCAGCCCTGCCCGTAAGCTGGATCCAGATGCTTGCTGGTCTTGCATTACTCGGCACGATTAGCGGTAGTTTATATCAAGCCTTACATAATGAAGCTGAACGCGATGCGGCCATCGTGACTTTTCTGGTTACGGCCAGTGGTCTGACGGTATTTGGCATTGGGTCTGCATTCTGGGGGCTGGTTGTCGGCGGTATTTGCTACGCAGTGTTGACGTTATTTCGCCGCGCGTAGCTGCGTTGGTGTTTTACCTGTCACTTGTTTAAACCGGTTACTGAAATGACTCGCCGAACTAAATCCGCAGGCCATTGCAATATCCGACAGGCTGCGTGATGAATAACAGACCAGTTGCTGCGCTAGCGCCATACGGCGTTGCATGACGTACTGATGCGGCGCCATATTCATCGACTGGCGAAACATTCTGGCAAAATGGAATTCGCTTAGCGCTGCTTCACCAGCCAGATCGCTCAACGTTATGGGATACGCCAGATGTGCTTCAATATAGGCCAGCACGTTACGCAAGGTGGCAGGTGCAAGCCCTCCGGTGACAACGGGAAGCCGCCATTGAACGTTGCTGTAATGCTGGATCAGATGCGTTAACAGTAGTGAAGATGCCGCGCTAAGCGTGAGGTGATTAGCGGGTTGCAGCCAGTCGTTACCAAGCAAAAACTGACGGTAAACCGCCGTGATCCCCGGGTCACTGCCAAAAGTATGCTCGTCCAGCGTGAAGCTATAGGGGCTTTTGTCCCAGACTTTTTCACCCACTTCGCGCAGGTGAGCGTCGGTACAATAGAGATGAACAAAGGAAAGATCGTCACGAATATCCCAACTGGACTCACTCTCTTTTGGCATCAGGCAAAAACGATCCGGTCCGCCGCCATTCTTCCAGCCTCCCGCCGTTTTGTGATAACTCTCGTAGCCATCCGCGATGTATAAACTGAGCGTGTGGTGATCGCAATACTGGGTAATGGTGTCGCGCTTGTTTGACCAGGCAGCCAGTTGGATCCCCGAATGTAACGCAACCGACTCGTGCAGCACGGCATTGTGTTTGCGTAAGTTTTCAAAGGCACCATAGGGCTGAGACATACCATCACATTCAAAATAAGTTAGCAGGCTTTCAGTCTATATCAGCTACATATCGTTAACAGCTTCCTTTTCACCTTTACACTAAAAAAAGCGCAAGATTTTGCAAGTCCACCGCAAGCCGATGAAAGCCCCCTGCTACCCGACGTGGCACAGTGTGCGCCTGAAGACCAAAAAGAGAGAGTTGTATGAACGGACTGTTGTACTGCCTGGTGGTGGTGATTTGGGGAACGACATGGATTGCGATTTACCTGCAACAAGGCCCGGTTGCGGCGCCAGTTTCCATCTTCTGGCGCTTTGCCATCGCCAGCACCGTGATGATAGCCATCCTGCTGATCAGCGGGAAATTGCGTAAGCTTTCCGGACGCGACCATCTGTTTTGTCTGTTACAAGGTGGATGCGTTTTTTGCTTTAACTTCTGGTGTTTTTACACTGCCGCTGCGTGGATCAATACCGGTCTTGAATCCGTCATTTTCTCGATGGCGGTCCTGTTCAATGCGGTTAATAGCTACCTGTTTTTTGGTCAAAAACCACCAGGACGCTTTTATGTTGCCGCCGGGCTGGGGCTGACAGGTATCGTCACCTTGTTCTGGCAGGATTTGGTCAACAGCGGGTTGAATCACTCGCTGCTGCTGGGGATTGGTTTAAGCGCCCTCGGCACTTTTGGTTTCTCACTGGGCAATATGATAAGTCTGCGTCATCAGAAAAAAGGTCTCGAGGTGATGACCACCAACAGTTGGGCGATGCTGTACGGCACCGTGTTGATTGCTACCATTGCGCTGGTGCGCGGCGACAGCTTCACGCCACATTGGACCTTCAGTTATCTCAGTGCGCTGTTGTATCTGGCTATTTTTGGTTCGGTAATCGCCTTCGGCGCCTATTTCACGCTGGTCGGACGCATTGGTCCCAGTAAAGCGGCATACAGTACACTGCTTTTTCCACTGGTGGCGCTAACGCTGTCTACGTTGTATGAAGGGTATGTCTGGCAGGTTAATGCGATTGTGGGATTAGTATTGATTTTGCTGGGGAATCTGGTGATGTTTGCCCGACCAGAAACGCTGATGGGTAAACTCGTATATCGTCGCCGGGCGGCATAAAAAAACGCACCATCCAGGGATGGTGCGTTCTTCGTTATTATTGTTTTTTATTTACGTCAAACATGGAAGCATCAGTCGCCATGTCATCAACAACTTTCTTCAACGTTTCGAACGCCATCGGCGTACTTTCGTTGTTCAGGTCTTTACCTTCACCCTGACGTACAACTTTAATGACAGGTTTATTGGTTGCCGCATCAATCAACTCACCTTCGAAAAAGAGGTGCGTGTCCATGGTACGGTGCCCCGTCGCCATTTGCGTACCCGCAACGAGCAGTGCAACCGGGACCACTTCATAGAACTGCAGCCCTTCTTTGCTGGTAGCAACACCGGTGATTGCCCCGCGGAAAATCAGACTGCGCGAGCCTGGCGTCGTAACCAGCGGTTTACGTTTTGCCAGGGCAGTTTTCATTTGGGTATTGGTATAGCTCAACAGCTTATCAAGAACCTGCTGACCGACCTGGGTGGTTGGTTTAGGAACCGGATAATACGTGATCGGGTTATAAACGATGTTATCGTATTTAGACTCATTAAAGTTGGGATCAACCCAACGCAGCACCGGCTGTCCGGTTGCAGATTTTGTTTCCTTCAGGCCTGAGTAATCTTTTAAAAAACCTGAATATTTATCAGGCTGCGTAATTTTTGAAGCACAGCCTGATAACGCCAGTAAACCCGTAAGCACTGCAACTTTAAATAAAGTTTGAGCACGCATGGAACGATCCCTTAGTATTTGCAGATATGCATCTGAAATAATAGCAAAAGGAAATCATTTTGGATGAACTAAAAATGGTAAGGCCCGCACAATTTTATCTTAACGTTTTCTTAATATTCAGCACGAAAAAAATGCTGAACGTAGAAAGAGTTATCACAAATGGGCAGGTCAGACCGTTTTACGCGCCAGCATTGTTGCAAAGCGTAGTTTAATTCGGTTGCCGTGCTCATCCGTACGATGAAGTTCACCTACGTCTTCGTTATATTTCAGCAGATCCCAACCTGTGTAGTAGCGGCGTAACTCCCCTGTTTTAAACGCAAACGGGAACCCAACGGTACACGGAAAATCATCGGTATCCATTGCCGCGACGATCAGGTTATACCCACCAGGATTGGTGCAGCGCTGCATATTTTCAATCAGGCCCGGGATGGTTTTCGCGTCCAGGAACATCATCACCACGGTAGAAAGAATAAAATCATATTCACCGTCAAAGTTTAGCGCATTGAGATCCGCCACCTCAGCGTGCAGATTAGTCAGCCCTTCCGCGTTTTTAATGCGTTCCAGATTGGCGATGCTCATCGGATTCTTGTCCCATGCGGTAACGTCATAACCGTTGGCCGCCAGGTACAGACTGTTACGGCCATTCCCGCAGCCCAGATCTAACGTTTTGCCCGGGGCAACAATTTTCGCCGCGTCGACGACATCGGAATGCGTGCGGGTCAAATCATATTTCTCAGTAAAGTAGTTTTCGTCACAACGGATCATTATTTATCCTCAGATTTCAGTAATGCAGCACGTTCGGTGCGAATAAGCAGTTTTCCCTGCATCAGCAATGCAAACGTACGTATCAGTAATAGCGCAATGATAAAATTGGTAAAAATAAACAGCGGGATCGCCAGCGTATGAAAAAAACCTGACTCGCTGCCGTGCCCTAAATGCAGCCCCGTAGTCGCCAGTGCCGACACGCCGAACGAGAAGCTCCAGAAAGACGCATTAAACGGCTGTGACAAATACCACGGCATCAGGCGTAGCATAAACAGAAGTTGCAGCAGACCATAGCCGAACAGCATTTTGGCTAACGTATCTCCCTCGCCACCGTTCACACTAAGCCACGCACTACAGGCGACCAGCGCAGGCGCCAGTTGTATACCAAGTGAAGTCCGTAAAACCGTTGGCAGCTCGCCGCAGCTTCGTAAACGCTGCAGAATAACCGGCTCGAGGCTGAGCCAGGAAAATACCCCTGCGCCCAAAAACACCAACCCGGCATCGTTGAAGCCAAGCGCACCACAGGCCATGGCGCTGATAAAGTTATTGGCAACGGTTGGCAGATACAGGCCCGGTGTGGTGGCCTCTTCCGGGTGCTCGCCACGCCATAATCCAGCCGTTTGCCAGGCTGCATACGCCAGCTGTATCACCACGCCGATGCTGAACAACACAATTGCCAGCGGTCGATACCACGGGACAAAACCAATCGCGACCAGCATCGTTGTAGCCGGAAACAGACTGACAAAACTGCTCATCACCGGATGACGAATTTCCGCCAGTACGCTATGAGGAAAACGCAGTAAACGACTAATAAAGGCCAGCGTCAACAATCCCCAGATGACCATCGCAAGGATCACTAAACCGTCGCCAATCCAGTGGCTTACAGGCCATACCTGGCTGGCATATCGCCACGCGAACCCCATCCCGATGATGCCCAGTACCATGCCAAAATAACCGGCCGGAAGATTGAGGACTCGCTCACTTTGCTTGCTCTTACTCATTTTGTTTATTTTTTAAAGTATATTTGAAATGCATTTTATGGAATTTCCACGAATTTAGCCAGTGCGGAAAACTTTGCTACGTTTAACTAAGGTGCGCAACATGGAAATGAGCTATGACCAAATATCGTCTGGGCGATGAACCTCGCGCCTTTAGTTACCAGGATAATGGCAATAAAAAGAGCGTATTACTACGCCAGATAATTGCGCTCATTGATTTTAATGATGTTAAAGCCGGTACGCTCGGTGGCTGGATTGATGATGAAAGCGTGCTTTCGCAAAGTGGCGATTGCTGGATTTACGATGAGAATGCGCTCGCGTTTTCCGGCGCGACGATATCCGGAAATGCCCGTATTACACAGGCAAGCGTGGTCAGAGATGGCGCGCAGATTGGTGATGCAGCCTGGATTGACCGAGCAGAAATCAGCCATAACGCGCAAATACGTGACAACGTCACCATTCGGGATTCTGTTGTTCGCGGTGAGTGCCTTCTCTGCGGTGATGCGCGCGTTGTGTGTGACTCTGAAATTATCGCCGCCAAAGGACTAACTCGTGAAAACGACCAGCTCCTGCAAATTTACGATCGGGCGACAGTCAGCAATTCACGCGTGGTGCATCAGGTGCAGATCTATGGTGATGCGATGATTAACTATGCCTTTATAGAACATCGGGCTGAAGTTTTTGATTTTGCACGGGTAGAAGGTAACGAAGAGAATAATGTCTGGATCTGCGATTGCGCTAAAGTCTATGGACATGCGCGTGTCATCGCCGGAACTGATGAAGACGCCATTCCTACCCTGCGCTATAGCTCGCAGGTGGCGGAACACGCGGAGGTTGAAGGTAATTGTGTGCTGAAGCACCATGTGCTGGTCGGGGGGCATGCAAAATTACGCGGCGGCCCAATTCTGCTGGATGGGCACATCCTGATTGAAGGCCACGCCTGTATTCTGGGTGAAGTGCTGATCGAGCATCATATTGAGATAACCGGTCAGGCCCAAGTTGAAGCCTTTGATGGCGATGCGATCCATCTGCGCGGGCCAAAAGTGATCAACGGCGAACAACGTATTACGCGCACCCCTATCGCCGGTTTATTCTGAGGAGTCATCAATGATGCGGGCATAGAGATTCACATCATAGTAATCGCCATTGAGGAACTCCGCTTGTCGTAAGCATCCTTCCAGTTGGAAGCCATTGCGCAACGCCACCTGGTTGCTCTTGACGTTATCTACACGACATTTAATCACGAAGCGGCGAATCTCCTGGCGCTGCGCATAATGCTGAATCAATGCCTGTAACGCCTGAGACAGAATACCTTTGCCCTGGTGATCTTCGTCCAGCCAATAACCTATATAAGCGGCTCTGTTCAGCGGTTCTATCTGGTTAAACGAGATAACGCCAGCCACCTCCCCTTGTTCGAAAATAAGGAACATTTTGGCGTAGCCGCGCTGATGCAACATCATATTGCCCTGCACATTCTTGCGGGTGTCCTCCACAGAAGTCACAAACTGCGGCCAGTTCAGGGACTGCTGGAGCCAGACTTTATTTTTAAGCACCAACTGATGCAGAGGGATGACGTGTTGTTCTTCGACGGCACGCAGTTCCAGCGCGTCACTAACGATAATTATTTCTGACATGTTTATCTCCTTTACAATCGTAAACGGGGCATTTCTGACTGGCAGTAGCCGATATTACTCTGTTTAGAGTCGGGGAGGTCTTATTTTTATGCTGTAACAGCAATCACTTAGAAAGAATCTCTGGCGTGGAACCCGTTACTCTGGTGATCCGGGTATCCCCTCATGGATAGACCGTAATGATGACAATAACACTTTCACTTTATTGCTAAGGAGCAAGCATGGCAGCACCTTTGGGTCGTTTAGCACTTATTCCGCTTTTACTGATTACCGCCTGTCACCAACCCGTTTCCTCCACTCAAGCAGGCCCCGTTCACTTTGCAGTCAATCAGCAACAGGTCGTGGATAATACCACGCTGGAAATTTCCCGTAGCGCACTGGAATATAACATTCATAAAGTTCAGCAACTGCTGGCAGATAAAACCCGGATGTGCGCCATTCTTAAAGGAGACGCGTATGGCCACGATCTCTCACTGGTAACACCGGTGATGATGCAAAACGGCGTGCAATGTATTGGCATCGCCAGCAATAAGGAGATTAGAACCGTTCGCCAGTCAGGCTATACATCACAGCTCATGCGCGTTCGCAACGCGACGGAAAAAGAGATGCGCCAGGCAGCGGACTTCGATACCGAAGAGCTGATCGGTAATCTGGATATGGCTAAGCGTCTGAGTGCCATTGCTCAGGAGAAAGGTAAAATCATTCGTATTCATCTGGCACTGAACTCTGGCGGTATGTCGCGTAACGGTCTGGAAGTCAGTACCGCTGCAGGTCTGGAAGAAGCCCGCGCCATTTCCGCATTACCCGGCCTGAAAATTGTTGGCATCATGTCGCATTTCCCGGAAGAAGATGCTGCGGTGGTTAGACGCGATCTGGCCCGTTTCAATAAGCAATCGGCCCAGGTACTGAAAATTACCGGGCTTAAACGCGAAGATGTCACCCTGCATGTCGCGAATACGTTCGCCACCCTGACCGTTCCTGAATCCTGGCTCGACATGGTTCGTGTTGGCGGTATTTTTTATGGCGATACCATCGCCAGCACCGAATACAAACGCGTCATGACATTTAAATCCGCCATCGCGTCGGTAAACCATTACCCCAAAGGAAACACCGTCGGATATGACAGAACCTATACCCTTAAACGTGATTCCGTTCTGGCCAATATCCCGACAGGTTATGCCGATGGTTATCGCCGTGTATTCAGTAACGCGGGACACGTGCTGATCCGCGGCCAGCGGGTTCCGGTACTGGGTAAAACATCCATGAATACCGTGATCGTCGATGTGACCGATTTACCGCAGGTTGCATCTGGCGATGAAGTGGTGCTGTTCGGTAAACAGGGAAATGCGCAGGTTAGCGCAGAAGAAGTCGAAGAAATTAGCGGCGCGCTGTTCACTGAAATGTCGATCCTCTGGGGGGCGACGAACAAACGCGTGATGGTCGATTAACGCCTAAAACAGGAAGGGCTTCCTTTTCTCGCTGGAAGCCCTTTTACACAGCAAGCGCCATTCTACTTAGCTCTCACTGACACTCTCTCTTTGCAAAATTTTGAGCAAATCTTCCTTCAGGTGGAGTTTCTGTTTCTTAAGACGAACAATGTCCAAGCTATACCCCCGACCATCCGAACCTTCCAGTCTGGAGATCTCATGATCAAGGCTGTTGTGTTTTTCGAATAAGGACAGAAAGCGAGGGTTCTCGGATTTCAGTCGGGAAATAAGGTCTCTGTATTCTGGAAACATACTTTCTCCCTGTTAGTGGACAAGAACGTGTATAAGAAATACACACTCACAGAGTACCCATTTGCCATACAGAAAAATGCGAACAGGATCGAGTAAATTGTGTACAGAGTCGTTATGAGGATGAATGCAGATACGGCTCCCCATCAGGAGAGCCGTAAAGAGAGTGATTAACGCATCTCGCGGTCGTCAACATACTGACGTTTATCCGGCGCTGGTGGGAAGTACTGATACAGCCAGGTTTCGCTGATGGCGTCACCCTGACAACGCAGGAACATACGCATATCTACCGGATCGGTTGAGTCAGAGATCGGATACCAGTCAAACTGTATGCGATAACCGTCGATTGGTTCCACGTAGAGGATCTCAATCTGTTTCGCTTCACCGCTTGAGAGCGTAATCACCGGTTCAATGCCTTTCGGCGCAGCAGCTTTTAGATCGCCACCAACAAAATCAACGGCAAAACGGCGCGCCCATTTTTCCGGGTAGTGCTCGCCCGGTGCCCATCCTTCCGGAAAACCGCCCATGCCTGTCCGGGTCGCCATCACACGAGCCAGCGGTGAACGCACCGGTGGCTGAGCGCTCCAGTACAGGCGATATTTGAATTCCAGCTCATCGCCGGCTTTGATCTTCTTCTCAGGCTGCCAGAAGCAGACAACATTATCCAGCGTTTCGCCGGTCGTCGGGATCTCCATCAGGCCGATGGTCCCCTTGCCCCACTGGTTGCGCGGTTCGACCCACAGGCTTGGACGCTTGTTATACCAGCCCATGATGTCCTGGTAATGGGAGAAGTCGCGATCGAGTTGCAGCAAGCCAAACCCTTTCGGGTTGTTATCGGTATAGGCGTTGAACTGCAGCTTTTGCGGGTTATTCAGCGGGCGGCAGATCCACTCGCCATTGCCCCGCCACATCGCCAGACGATCGGAGTCATGAATTTGCGGGTGAATAGTGTCGCACATTCGACGCTCATTGTTACCGCAGCTGAACATGCTGGTCATCGGCGCAATGCCGAGCTGCTTGATGTCTTTGCGCGCATAGATGTGGTTTTGCACATCCATAATCACCTGCGTTTTCTCGCAGTGGATCACGAACTTGAATGCACCGGTTACGCTTGGGCTGTCGAGAAGTGCATACACGGTAAAGGAGGTTGCGCCCGGTTTAACCGTCTCGAACCAGAAAGAGGTGAAATCAGGAAATTCTTCTTTGCTGTCGGTGTAGGTATCTACCGCCAGACCGCGGGCCGATAAACCGTACTGATAGGTGTCATCCACGGCGCGGAAATAGCTGGCTCCCAGGAAAGAAACGACATCGCGGCGGGCCAGTTCTGGCGCTTTAAAAACACGGAACCCGGCGAATCCGAGGTCAGTCTGCCCTTCCAGCTGTTTGGTATCCACGCCCGCATCGTTATATTTAAACAGTTCCGGACGGAAGTGAATTTCACGCGCCATATGCGTACTGCCATCAACCGAGAACATGCGTACACGGCGACGAAAACCCATTCCCACGTGGAAGAACTGCGCATCAAGCTGACGATTTTCAACGTTGTTCCACAGAGACTGCTCTGCGTCATATTGAATGCTGTTATAGGCCTGCGGCGTCAGTTTCGCCAGCGTGTCCGGTAACGCGCGCGGTGCGCCGCCCCAGGGTTTCTGTGCTAAGTCATGGGCCATCGATTGCAGAACGGAAAAATCAAAACGTACGGTTTTTCCGTCTGCAATGTCAGACTCTGCCGCAAAGGCGGCGCGGGAAAAGAGTGATGCAATACCACTGGTTCCGCACACGGCGGCCATTGCCATTGAACCTTTAATAAATCGTCTGCGATTCATGCCTGAAAGTGAGTCCTTCTGGTCGTGTAAATGGTCCCGCTCCGGTCAAAATCAGCGGCAAGAGAGTGCACATTTCTGACCGCTCACTCTAGACAAAATTCATTAATAATCCAATTGTTGGTCGCCGATTATCTGTACAAAATCGAAAATATTTTATGTCGATGGGAACAGACCGAATCCCATGTAAATTCCATTAAAGTAAACCACACCGACGTTTACTTCGCTCTTGCGCTTCCTGATACAGCGCAAACTCATCATAAACCGCGCAACCCAGCGCCTGTTCAAACGCGTCGCGGCTGGAATTCCCGTGGCTGCGAGCCTGCGTTTCATTCCCCAGATTGGACTGGAAAATCCCTGCGGCGCTCACCGGTAAAAAATCTTCGTAAGTGATGGGTTGCGCAACCAGCCACCCTCGCTCAATGAGCGGTTGCGGGTCGTCATCCGGACGGATTGCCTGGCGATGCGCTTCGCCTGATGGCGTCAGCCGATAACGAAACCAGGCGAGTCCCTGCTGGCGCAGCAGAAACTCACTGTCCGGGAACGCCTTGAACACCTCCTGAAGATGTAACTGGTGCGTCAGATTGTCTTTCCCCGTTCCCGCTTTATTCAGCAATTCGTCGTATAACGCTCTGCCTTTCGGCGTCAGGGCCACACCGCGCTGTTCGATTTCACCGAAACGTGCCGTGTGAGTGCCGCGCATTTCACCGGCAAACAACACCGGTTCTTCCAGCGCTTTGAAACTCGTCTGACGTAATAAAATGGGCACCTCGCGGCGTGGCGGCCCTTCAATCAGTATTTTCGGTTCAATGCCGCATTCCGGCATCATCGACTGCACCCGGTCGATATCCAGCGTACGCGGCGTCAGGTGGTTGATATGGCAACCGGGGAAACACACTACATCGGCAATCAGCCGGTGTTCGTTATGCAATGCGTGATAGGTCTCTTCATCGACCGTGGCGTGCTGATGCCAGCGGAATGTTTCCAGCGCTTCATGCACAAACTCTTGCGCCTGTTCAGATGTAAAACTGCCCTGCGCATCAAATTCATCCAGCAGCTCGTGACAACGGCGAGTGAAAATATCGCGTTTCGCGAGGATCTCAGCGGCTTTTTGCCGCAGCGCGGCGTTTTCGATTAGTTCGAGCCGTAATAACGAGGTGAATACCCGAAACGGGTTGCGCGATAGCGAGGCATCGTCGATGGGACGAAAGGCTGTGGAATGTACGGGGACGCCTGCCTGGGAGAGATCGTAATAACTCACCGGATACATGCCCATAACGGCAAACATTCGGCGCAGCGTAGAAAGCTCCTGCGCGGTCCCCACTCGAATAGCGCCATGGCGCTCAACGTTTAGCCGGGCCAGTTCATCCGCATTCGCCAGTTTTTCATGCAGCGTCGGATTATTTTCCAGTACCGCCAGATTCACATCAGCGACAAGTTCCAGCAACGTGCCGTATTGCGGGACTTCCTGCTGGTACATTGCTGACATTGCCTGCGAAAATTGTTCCCGAATCTCATCTGCCGTGATGGTGTTCGCCATAATGTCATGCCTCCAGTGAATATTACCTGGAGTGTAGAAAACACCGCTGACTCCGGTGGGAAGAATTTACAAAGTGTGACCCCGCGTAAACTTCCCACCCATATAAACGATGAACAGTACCTACTGACGGGGTTTCAAATGACTTTCCAGCCAGGGGAGCATCTGTTTTTTACGGCTAAGCATACCTTCTACCTTGCAGGGTTGCGGGATGTCTGAAAGTTCTGCTCCAGCAAACCACAGGCTGGTGTCACCCTGATTGATGTCGGTGAGCATCAGCACGACCAACGCAGCATTCTTTTCCTCTGCATAGCGCGCCATTTCCTGACGGAGATCGTCCAGCACCGCATCCACCTGTTGCAGCGCATACAGTTCAAGCTGCGCTACACAGACTGAATGTCCATGGATGGTGAAGGTTTTAATGTCTTTCTGCAAAAGTTCGCGGGCGCTCATCCCTTCCACGCTTGTTTTGGCTGACAGCAGGTCGCGACTGAAAGCGTCAAGATCCACTCCGGTTTTTTGGGCCAGCGCATCAACCGCCAGGCGATCGTCAGTGGTGGTCGTTGGTGAACGAAGCGTTACAGTGTCACTCAATACAGCGCCGAGCAGTAAAATAGCCTCAGCGGAAGATAACTGGTTGCGTTCATCTTCCGTCATCAGTTGCCACAGCAGGGTTGCGCTACTGCCGACGGGCTTCACCCACACTTCCGGTGGCAGACGGGTGACTAACCCACCAAGTCGGTGATGATCGATAATTCCCACCACGTTACTTTCTGTCAACGATTCCGGCCCCTGGGCAGGCTCGGTGAAATCGACCAGCCAGACATCACGATCGGTCAGTTCAAACGTCAACCGTTCAGGCATCGTCAGCCCCGCATGCTCAAAGATAAACTGCGTTTCGCGGTTAGGCTCGCCCAAACGCCATGCCGTCGCCTGCTGGCCACGTAAGCTAAGCCAACGCGCCGTCATTGCGGCGGTGCAGATGGCATCGCTATCGGGATTAAGGTGCCCTATTACATGTATCATTCATCAGTGCCTTGTGAAGAGAAATCGTTCAAAAGTAAACAATAACCAAAGTATAACGACTGAACATACTCCCTTCCATGATCCCACCACCCAGCAACGCTGTACAAAACATAAGCAAAATAAATCAGTTGTAAGTAAAACATGATAAATGTTAATAATATTTTGCTATCAGGTTATCAAAAACAAACAACTTTACTTGTCACCGATACGGCTCTGTTTTTAACATCGCTTATGGAAAAAAATGTTCTGTTCAATCAGCGCATTCGCTTGCGCCATCTTCATACTTTTGTCGCCGTTGCACAGCAGGGAACGTTGGGGCGCGCGGCTGAGACCCTTAACCTGAGTCAACCGGCTCTCTCCAAAACGCTAAATGAACTGGAGCAACTGACCGGGACCCGGCTCTTTGAGCGTGGCCGCCTTGGCGCGCAGTTAACGCTGCCAGGAGAGCAGTTTCTTACCCACGCGGTAAGAGTGCTGGATGCGCTCAACACTGCCGGGCAAGCGTTAAATCAGCGCGAAGAATCGCAGGCTGATGTCGTACGGATTGGGGCCTTACCCACCGCGGCACTGGGCATTCTGCCTGCGGTAATTGGTCCTTTCCACAAGCAGCAAATGGAGACCACGCTGCAGGTTGCCACCATGAGTAACCCAATGATCCTGGCGGGTTTAAAGTCCGGAGAAATTGATCTCGGCATTGGTCGCATGGCCGATCCGGAATTAATGGTCGGTCTGAATTATGAATTGTTGTTTCTGGAATCACTTAAACTGGTCGTGCGCCCTAACCACCCGTTGTTGCAGGAAACCATCACGTTAAGTCGGGTAATGGAGTGGCCGGTGGTGGTTTCGCCAAAAGGAACCGCGCCTCGCCAGCACGCAGAAGCATTGTTGCAAAGTCAGGGCTGTAAAATGCCGCCAGGCTGCATTGAAACACTGTCAGCATCGCTTTCCCGCCAACTGACGGTTGATTACGACTATGTATGGTTTGTCCCTTCAGGTGCGGTTAGAGAGGATTTACGCCAGGCGACGCTGGTATCGTTGCCGATACCTACCCACGGGGCGGGTGAACCCATCGGGATTCTTACTCGTGTCGATGTGCAACTCTCTCAGGCCGCGCAGATCCTTATCGCCGCAATACGCAAAACCGTACCATTTTGATGCCAAAAATAAAGGGACCAGATGGTCCCTTTATTGATGATTAAAACGTTTCCCAATTATCGCCGCTGGCCGTTGCCGCCTGCGGATGTGAATGACCCGGCGTAGTAGTTACCGGAACGCGTTTAATTGCGCTTGTCCCGGTTAAACGGAATGTGCCGACGGCTTCCGTTAAGCGTGCGGCCTGCTCTTCAAGAGAGGCCGCAGCAGCCGATGCTTCTTCAACCAATGAGGCGTTTTGCTGTGTGACCTTATCCATCTCTGAAATCGCCTGGCTTACCTGGACGATGCCCCGGCTTTGTTCATCAGAGGCCGCCGCAATTTCCAGCATAATGTCGGTCACGCGTTTTACCGCATCGACAATATCTGTCATCGTATTGCCCGCAGCGACCACTTCTCCGGAACCCTGGTCAATCAGTCGGACTGATTCGCTGATCAATCCTTCTATCTCTTTTGCCGCCTGGGCGCTGCGGCTTGCCAGCGTACGCACCTCACTAGCCACCACTGCAAACCCACGCCCCTGCTCTCCTGCCCGCGCCGCCTCAACCGCCGCGTTCAGCGCCAGGATATTGGTCTGGAAGGCAATGCTGTTAATAACGGCGGTAATTTCAGAGATTTTCTTCGAGCTGGTTGAGATATTGCCCATGGTTTTCACCACACCAGAGACCATCTGACCGCCCCGGCTGGCCTTGCCGGACGCATCTTCCGCCAGCGTACTCGCATGATGCGCGTTGTCGGCGTTTTGCTTCACCGTAGCCGTCAGCTCTTCCATGCTGGCCGCCGTTTGTTCAATCGCCGCGGCCTGTTGTTCGGTACGTGAAGACAGATCGGTATTACCCGCCGAAATCTCACTGGTACCGCGGTAGATTTCTTCCGCGCCCTGACGTACCGTGCCCACTGTTTTCGCCAGCGACCGTTGCATTGTCTGCAGATGACGGCTCAGGCGCCCAATTTCGCTGCGCCCGGTTGGTTCCTCTGGCATTGTCAGGTCCCCTTCTGAAATTTGCTCAATGCGCTGGGCCGCACGTAACAGAGGATGAATAACGGTACGGCGCAGAACAATAAACGTCATCACGGTCAGTGCCAGCGCAAGAACGAATGCCCCCAGCATAAACGCCATGCCAAGCTGTGTACGTTGGTGCGCCTGTTCGCTTAAATGATTCGCCCTGGCGGTACGAATATCGATCGCCTTTAACAATACCTTGTTGTAAGCAGAGTCCAGCGGTCTGGCCTGTTCATTTTCATGGTTGATGATTGCTTCGAACATGCCGTTTTTAGCGTACTTGAGCATAGGCTGTAAGCCATCAATATAGGCTTTGAAATTGGCGCTCAGTTCAGCGTCTAACGCCTCTCCGGCAGTAGTTTTCACCGCACGAGCCATATAAGTATTGAAACCGTCCTGCGATTGCTTAATACGTTTTTCTGCCTCGGCAATATTGGCCTTCATGTCATCCATTTCAGCAATACGGCTCGCCGCACCAGCATGGATCATGTTGATGCGCGCGGTGCGTAAGTGGTTAGAGCTGTTAGATAACCCCATCCGGACCTGAATCTCATCGGTTACATCGCGCTGATCGCGATCGGCCTGCATAAGAAAATAACCTGCCAGCCCGGAACTTAAGGCGAATAGCAGAAGGATGCCACCGAGAATGGAGGAAAACAGCGGAACCAGCCGGATTTGATGCAGAAAGCCCAGTTTATGCAGGGCTTGCATCGATGTAGTGTTGTCCATGACCGTCGACTCTCTTGTAGGGTTTATGCGTGAAAACACGCCCGTTAGATAGTCATCGGCAATCCGGGAAGTTTACTTACCGTGAAAAGCGCCGGATTCGTCACACTTTCACAACATAATTCTAAAAAATTCAGGAAAGTGCCAGCGGTGAAATCCGCTGGCCAATGAATCAGTTATCACCAAAATGGATAACGGTACGGATGGATTTACCCTGATGCATTAAATCGAACGCTTCGTTAATCTGCTCCAGAGGCAGGCGATGCGTAATAAACGGATCTAACTGAATTTTTCCGCTCATTGCTTCTTCGACCATACCCGGCAACTGAGTGCGCCCTTTTACGCCGCCAAACGCGGAACCGCGCCACACGCGACCGGTTACTAACTGGAACGGACGTGTTTTGATCTCCTGACCGGCACCCGCCACCCCAATGATGATGCTTTCGCCCCACCCTTTATGGCAACACTCCAGCGCCGCACGCATCACGTTAACGTTGCCGATACACTCAAAGCTAAAGTCCACGCCACCGTCGGTGAGCTCAACAATCACGTCCTGCACCGGCTTATCGTAATCGTTCGGGTTGATGAAATCGGTCGCGCCCATTTCACCAGCCAATTTGAATTTCTCCGGATTGGTATCAACAGCCAGAATACGCCCGGCTTTTGCCTGCACCGCGCCCTGAATCACCGCCAGGCCAATACCGCCCAGACCAAATACGGCTACGGTATCGCCTTCCTTCACTTTCGCGGTGTTATGGACCGCTCCGATACCGGTGGTCACGCCACATCCCAGCAGACACACTTTATCCAGCGGAGCCTGCGCGTTAACCTTCGCCAGCGAGATCTCTGCGCAAACGGTATATTCGCTGAAGGTACTGGTGCCCATATAGTGATAAATCGGCTCGCCGTTATACGAGAAGCGCGTTGTGCCATCAGGCATCAGACCTTTGCCCTGTGTCGCCCGCACGGCCTGACACAAGTTAGTTTTACCCGATTTACAGAACTTGCACTCGCCGCACTCTGCGGTGTACAGCGGGATCACATGATCGCCCGGTTTCAGGCTGGTGACGCCTTCCCCCACTTCAACCACAATGCCGCCGCCTTCATGGCCCAGTACCGCCGGGAACACGCCTTCCGGATCGTCGCCTGAGAGGGTAAAAGCATCAGTATGGCACACGCCGGTGTGGGTAATTTTAACCAGCACTTCACCTTTCTTTGGTGGTGCGACGTCGATTTCAACAATTTTTAACGGTTGGCCGGGGCCAAATGCAACTGCTGCACGTGATTTCATTTGTCTCTTCCCATTATTGCAAGGTGATGGTGTTATTTTAGATAAGCACGCAGAAGATGGCCGATCTCAGCCATGCGCACAGCTCGCTGGTCTGGTGTTGTCTCCCCACTGACCAGTTCATCTTTCAGGTGGATCTCAACCATTTCGCCCATCAGACCATTGGATGCGCCGCGTACGGCGGCAATTTGTTGCAGGATCGACAGGCATGGTTCGCCAGATTCCAGTGCGCGCTCAAGCGCATCAACCTGACCGCGAATACGGCGTACACGAGTGAGAATGCGTTTTTTATCTTCGGGTGAATGCGGCATACGCCCTCCATATACTATAGGGGGGTATACTATCAGAATTTTTATGTAATTGTAAAAAACTAACAGCTATTTAATGAGGGGGTGACGACCAGGCCTCGTCAGATGAGCCCTGGTCGCCAGGTCACTGAATGGCTTTCTGAACTAATTTTTCCAGATTTTTTAAGGGTTGAATTGCCGCAGTATCTGGTCCATAAGTCTGTAATATCTCAACCGGATGATATCCAACGACTACACGTCCATCCGACTCTTCCCGAATCAATACTCTAAAGGGAAGGTCGAGCGCCATATCAGGATATGCCTGCATTAATGATGTGCCACCTTTAGGATTGCCAAAAATAATGACGGTTGTGGGTAACATGGTTAGTCAAGCATTTTTAGCCTCTTTCGCATGATCAAATTCGCCAAAAAAAACAAGATTATTACTCTCAATGGCAGCGATGAGATGCTCTCTGGTCTGCTGGTAATTATAAGTACTATACGTTTTGATCATGGTATTCCCGGTGTTGGCAGCATGACTGGTTACCGTCATAAGCAGATACAGTGCAACTGTGATAAATATATTTTTTAGAGACCGAAGCATCACAACATCCTTAATTTAACGATAGTCTGGAAAGCTATCTAAGACCAGCGGATACTTTGCCGGTATAATCTCTCTCGTGCTGATTCTGTGCAAGGATACACTTGGCAGAATGCACCATCGCAATAAGACCCGCAGCCATCATTATCGTGTCTTTTAAGACCAGTCGCCCGGCGCCAGAAAGATAGGGAAACCCGGTGTGATAATCCTGGCCACTTACCCATGTTTCTGGTGTAAATATCAGGAATGTCAGAGTGACAAAAGGAGTTAAGAAGGCAAGTGTTGCCCCCCAAAAGCCGATTTTTGGTGATACATAATGAGCAAGAATTAATAATGAAAAAATGACTTCAACAATACCAAGTCCGGTAGAGTACCCATAAGTATTATTCGCATGATGCCATGCGCGGTTAGCCTCTATTAATTCGCCCTCATGGTTCATAAACTGAGTATAATTACTCGGATCGTTATAAAAGAAAGACATAAATGGGCTATTAGCTACAAAAGGAACGATGCTATCTGCTTCATAGGGAATGAACTTCAACAATCCTATCCACATAAATACAATGGCAATAGAAATGCGACAAAGATTTATTCCCACGTTTTCTTTCGTTGAAACATATTGGTATAGTTTATCCATCATATCCAGAGGTCCTGTGTTGTAGAAATCACGACCTTTATAACCTTGTTATTTATATGCCTATATGTTCAGGAATCTATAATTTTTGTTTGATCGTCTGGATAGGTCAAAATATAGACTATGGATAAGTTCGGTTGAGTGGAATGAACTCCTTGTTTTTCAGTTTGGCTATCAAACTACTTGCAGCAACTCATTGTATAACGTGGTGAAAGCATGTCTCTCTTCATCGCCCACGGTTGCTGTATCCCTTGTCCGGCAAAGTAGAGCGTTCCTTTACCCTTTTCCCTGATACCTCCATCAGTTTATCGCTGTTACGCCGCGGCGTTAGGTTGTCGTCAAAAAGATTCAGTTCACCGTACGTATCGGCAACCAACCTGACATGATCAATTTTTACCAATCCATACCCCAGGCTTACAGCATTAATATGCTCCCACGTCAATAACCACTAAAAGTTAATGGTTTATAAAACAATTTAACCTTACAATAACCATACTTTTTCATGTCTTAAGTTTAAGCTGGAGAAAAAAATGGAGCTCAGCCGGAGGCAGTTCTTTCGAATCTGCGCGGGCGGTATGGCAGGAACAACTGTTGCATCTCTCGGATTCTTATCATCTTTTTCCGTTCACGCGGAAACCCGTCAATACAAACTCTTAAAAGCAAAAGAGACACGTAATAACTGTACGTACTGCTCAGTAGGCTGCGGCATGCTGATGTACAGCCTTGGCGATACAGCCAAAAACGTCAAAGAAAGTATCTACCATATTGAGGGCGATCCGGATCATCCGGTGAGCCGTGGATCGTTGTGCCCTAAAGGCGCTGGCGTGCTGGATTATATTCATAGTGAAACCCGTCTGCAGTATCCCGAATATCGCGCACCGGGTTCGGATAAATGGCAGCGTATTAGCTGGGATGATGCGATTAATCGTATTGCCCGACTTATGAAAGATGACCGCGATGCCAACTTTATTGAGAAAAATGCCCAGGGCGTTACCGTCAACCGATGGTCCACCACGGGCATGCTATGCTCCTCAGCGGCAAGTAATGAAACCGGGATCCTCGACGGTAAATTTGCTCGCGGACTAGGTATGGTCGCTATCGACTGTCAAGCACGGTTATGTCATGGCCCCACCGTTGCTGCTCTTGCACCAACGTTTGGACGTGGTGCGATGACCAACAACTGGGTCGATATTAAAAATGCCAACGTAGTGCTTATTATGGGCGGTAATGCCGCTGAGGCACATCCGGTAGGCTTTAAATGGGTAGTCGAAGCGCAAACTAAAAACGACGCCACCGTGGTGGTAGTCGACCCGCGTTTTAACCGTAGTGCCGCCGTCGCCGATCTGTATGCGCCAATACGCGCGGGTTCCGACACCGCATTCCTGCTCGGTGTAATCCGTTATCTGCTCGAAAACAACCAGGTGCAGCACGACTATGTGCGCCATTACACCAACGCCAGCCTGATTATCCGTGATGACTATCAGTTCGACGACGGCTTGTTCAGTGGCTATGACGATAAAAAGCGCCAGTACGATAAATCGAGCTGGTTCTATCAGCTTGACGAACAGGGTAATGCCCTGCGTGATGAAACATTGTCTCATCCACGCTGCGTGTGGAATTTGCTGAAAGCCCACGTCGACCGCTATACGCCAGAAATGGTTAACCGGTTGTGTGGGACCTCAGTGGCAGATTTCAATCGTATCTGCGAAATTCTCGCCAGCACCAGCGTGCCTGACCGCACCGCTACTATTCTGTATGCGTTGGGTTGGACACACCACTCCGCCGGGGCACAGATTATCCGCGCCGCCGCTATGCTCCAGTTGCTACTGGGCAATATAGGCATGGCGGGCGGTGGCGTTAACGCCTTACGTGGCCACTCCAATATTCAGGGCTATACCGATCTTGGCTTGTTGTCGACGAACCTGCCGGGCTATATGCCGCTGCCGTCGGAAAAACAGCCAGACTACCAGACCTATATTTCGCAAATCACGCCGCCTGCGCTAGGCGTGAATGAGGTCAATTACTGGCAAAATACGCCGAAGTTCTTTGTTAGCATGATGAAAAGTTTCTGGGGCGACAATGCAACAGTGGAAAATAACTGGGGCTACGACTGGCTACCTAAATGGGATCGCCTGTATGACGTAATGACCCAGGCTGAATTGATGCTCGAAGGGAAGATTAATGGTTACATCGTTCAGGGCTTCAATCCGCTGGCGGCGTTTCCAGATAAAAACAAATCAACTCGCGCGCTTTCAAAACTGAAATATATGGTGGTTATCGATCCGCTGGTCACTGAGTCGTCCAATTTTTGGCAAAATCATGGCGAGATGAACGATGTAAACCCGGCAGATATTCAGACCGAAGTTTTCCGTCTGCCCTCTTCCTGCTTTGCTGAAGAAAATGGTTCAATCGCTAACTCCGGGCGTTGGTTGCAGTGGCACTGGGCTGCGGCAGAACCACCAGGTGAAGCCTTACATGACGGGAAGATCCTTGGTCGCCTGTTTATGCGGCTGCGCGAGTTGTATCAACAGGAAGGTGGAGCGAATCCGCAACCCTTGTTGAATATTGCCTGGAATTATAAAGATCCCTACGACCCACACCCAGAAGAGATTGCGCGTGAAGCAAATGGCCAGGCGCTTGAAGACCTTTATGATGACAAAGGCCAGCTTATAGCCAAAAAAGGCCAGCAGCTCAGCAGCTTTGCACAGTTGCGCGATGACGGCTCGACCAGCAGTTTCTGCTGGGTCTACTGCGGAAGCTGGACAGAACAAGGCAACCAGATGGCCAATCGCGACAACAGCGATCCGTATGGTCTGGGCTGCACACCGGGCTGGGCGTGGTCATGGCCTGCCAACCGCCGTATTCTCTACAATCGCGCTTCGGCCGATCCATCAGGAAAACCGTGGGATCCCAAACGAACCCTGCTGCATTGGAATGGCAAAAAATGGGCCGGTATGGACGTAGCCGACTACGGCCAGGCCGCACCGGGCAGCAACGTTGGTCCGTTTATCATGAACCCGGAAGGCGTAGCGCGTCTGTTCTCCATCGACAAAATGAACGACGGGCCATTCCCGGAACATTACGAACCCATTGAGTCGCCTATTGGTACCAACCCGCTGCACCCGGATATTGTATCCAGCCCGGTTGCGCGTATCTACCATGACGATATCGCCAATATGGGTAAAGCGGATGCCTTCCCGTACGTCGCCACAACTTACTCCATTACCGAACTGTTCCGCCACTGGACCAAACATGCACTGCTCAACGCCATTGCTCAACCCGATCAATTCATCGAAATCGGTGAGGCGCTGGCGAGCAAAAAAGGCATTGCGGCAGGTGATACGGTGAAAGTGATGTCGAAACGCGGCTTTATCAAAGCGAAGGCGGTGGTCACCAAACGTCTGCAAACGCTGACGATCGATGGTAAGCAAGTCGATACTATCGGTATCCCTTGTCACTGGGGCTTTGAAGGCGCCACACGCAAAGGGTTCCTCGCCAATACGTTAACGCCATCGGTGGGTGACGCGAACTCGCAAACACCGGAGTATAAAGCGTTTCTGGTCAACATCGAGCGAGCGTAAGGAAGGGAACTCATGGCTATGCAATCACAAGATATTATTAAACGCTCGGCGACGAACAGCATCACGCCGCCGCCCCAGGCGCGGGATTACCGTGCAGAAGTGGCAAAATTAATTGATGTCACTACCTGTATTGGCTGTAAAGGCTGTCAGGTCGCCTGCTCAGAGTGGAACGATATTCGCGATGAAGTGGGCTACTGCAACGGCGTCTACGACAACCCGACCGATCTCAGCGCTAAGTCCTGGACGGTGATGCGCTTTAGCGAAACCACCCAGAACGACAAGCTGGAATGGCTGATCCGCAAAGACGGCTGCATGCACTGCGCCGATCCCGGCTGTTTGAAAGCCTGTCCATCCGCTGGAGCAATCATTCAGTATGCCAACGGGATTGTCGACTTTCAGTCCGAGCACTGTATTGGCTGTGGCTACTGCATTGCTGGCTGCCCGTTCAATATTCCGCGACTTAATCCCGAAGATAACCGGGTCTACAAATGTACGCTGTGCGTTGACCGGGTCAGCGTGGGCCAGGAACCGGCCTGCGTGAAAACTTGTCCGACCGGCGCTATCCAGTTTGGCACCAAAAAAGAGATGCTCAATGTAGCGGAAACTCGCGTGGCGCAGTTGAAAAAACGTGGCTATGCCAATGCGGGCATCTACAACCCGCAAGGGGTCGGCGGCACCCACGTGATGTATGTACTTCATCACGCGGATCAACCATCGCTGTACCACAATCTGCCGGATGAGCCAAAAATCGCCGCACCAGTGAACCTCTGGAAGGGGATTTTAAAACCACTCTCCGCCGCCGGATTTATCGCCACCTTTGCCGGGCTGATTTACCACTACGTGGGAGTCGGCCCAAACAAAGAGACGGATGATGATGAAGAGGAGAACGGTCATGAGTAAAAGCAAAATGATTCTGCGCACCAAATTCATCGACCGTGCTTGTCACTGGACGGTGGTAATAAGCTTCTTCCTGGTGTCGCTTTCCGGTATTGCGCTGTTCTTCCCGACGTTGCAATGGCTCACCGAAACTTTCGGTACACCGCAAATGGGGCGAATTCTACATCCGTTTTTCGGGGTGATGATTTTCATCGTGCTGATGTTTATGTTCGTCCGTTTTGTACACCACAACATTCCCGATAAACAGGACCTTCCCTGGATTAAAGGGATCGTTGAGGTACTTAAAGGCAATGAGCATAAAGTCGCTGATGTGGGGAAATACAACGCAGGGCAGAAAATGATGTTCTGGAGCATCATGAGTCTAATTCTGGTATTACTGATTACCGGCGTTATTATCTGGAGGCCCTACTTTGCCCATTATTTCTCAATTAACATTGTTCGTTGGAGTTTGTTAATCCACGCGACAGCAGCCATTGTGCTGATCCACGCCATTCTGATCCATATGTACATGGCGTTTTGGGTAAAAGGTTCAATTAAAGGGATGATCGAAGGGAAAGTGAGTCGACGCTGGGCGAAGAAACACCATCCTCGCTGGTATCGTGAGGTTGAACTTAATGAAGAAAAAGCACCGGAATTAGAGTCTAAATAAAAGCAATAAGGCCGCTGTTATTCAGCGGTCTTATTCTCTCAATGGCCCAGTGATATACTGCGGCGCTGCAAGACCTGATTATCAGGCGAATAAAAGGCCCTCCCAGACCCTATCCAACCCGCAGCAAATCACTGTATCTCGTGGTATAACGCGGTGAGAGCATATCTCGCTTCATCGCCCACGGTTGTTGTATACCTTGTCCGGCAAAATAGAGCGTTCCTTTACCCTTTTCAGCATTGAGCGTATCCAGAACGGCCATCAGCTTATCGCTGTTATGCCGTGGAGCGTTGTCATCAAAAAGATTCAACTGTGCAACACCTGAGCTAAAAAAATCGCCCAGCATGACCCCTGCTTTTTGATAACGTAGCCCCTCTCGCCATATTGCATCCAGGCTACATGTGGACGCCCTTATAATTTCCCGACTATCCTGGGTTGGTGTCAGCAGTTTTATCGATGCGCTGTTACCGTAATACGGTTCATTCAGGGAAAATGGGCTGGTTTTGATAAACGTAGAGATAAACCGGCAGAACTGGTGCTCTCTGCGCAACTTTTCCGCAGCACGTGAAGCATAGGTACAAATTGCCTCTCGCATCGCGTTGTAATCCGTGAGTTTTTCACCAAACGATCTTGAGCAGATAATTTCCTGCTTAACTGGCGCAAACTCCTCCAGCTCCAGGCAAGGTTCACCGCGCAATTCCCGCACAGTGCGCTCAAGCACAACGTTGAAATGTTTGCGGATAAAGCGAATATCGGTATCTGCCAGGTCGCAGACCGTTTTAATGCCCATAGCGTCAAGTTTTTTACTGATACGGCGTCCAACACCCCAGACTTCATCAACCGGGAGCGCAGTCATCAGCTTACGCTGGCGCTCAATATTCGAGAGATCCACCACCCCGCCAGTCTGTTCCTGCCACTTTTTGGCAGCATGGTTAGCCAGCTTGGCCAGGGTTTTGGTCTGGGCGATACCGACCCCAACCTTGAGGCGTGTTTTTTGTAAAATGGTTGCTCTGATTTCCCGACCAAAATCCGTCAGATCCCGGCAGTTTCGCACGCCCGTTAAATCGCAAAAGGCTTCATCAATACTGTACATCTCCACGCGCGGCGACAGCTCCTCCAGAATCGACATCACCCTGCTGCTCATATCCGCATACAATTCGTAGTTCGAACTAAAACAGAACACGCCATAGCGCCTGAACAGATCTTTCTGTTTGAAATATGGTGCGCCCATATTAACGCCAAGCGCTTTTGCCTCCGCGCTACTGGCAATGACACAGCCATCGTTATTTGAAAGAACGACAACGGGTTTGCCCTTCAGATCGGGCCGGAATGCCGACTCACAGCTGGCATAAAATGAATTAACATCCACCAGCGCAAACATAATCAGCCCGCAGATTTAATGATGAATGTCACCACGCCAAATATATCCAGCGTGTCCTCGCTGCCGATCATGATCGGCGCGTAGGCGCTGTTCTCTGGCTTCAACATCACCACCGGATGCAATTGCAGGCGCTTAACGGTGAATTCGCCTTCAATAGCAGCAACCACAATGTCTCCGTGGGCCGCTTTTCTGGCACTGTCGACTACCAGCAAGTCGCCAGCACCGATCCCTGCCCCCATCATGGAGTCGCCAGACGATTTAACAAAATAGGTTGCGCTGGGATGCTGCACCAACAGATCGTTGAGATCGATACGTTTCTCAACGTAATCCTGCGCAGGAGAGGGAAAACCGCAGGGCACGAGATCGCTAAATAGCGGGAAGTGTTTGATTTCGCGGTGTTCAACTGGCTGGAAAAACAACATAATAATCTGTCTCTCATGTGACTGTATTTATATACAGTAGTTTTAATGAAGACAGTGATCAAGTGACAAGTGTGGCGAATTGAGCGTTGTTTAACCATCTTGTCGATAAGCTTTTATGATGTCTGGAAAAATAATCGGCTAAAAAAATGCCCCACATTTGCGGGGCATTACCTCAGGAGCGTTTTCGCGGCATCATGCGCAACAACGTATTGTCCTTCCAGAAATAGTGATGCATCAGGGCAGCACCAGCATGCAGAGCAATAACAAAATAACCCAGATTTGCCAGCGTCACGTGCCAGGACTTCAGCATATCCACTAAATCAAAGTTCGCCTCTGGCGCATGCGGCATAACGATGCCGAATGCAATCCACGGGTTACCCCGGTTGTACATCATCACCAGCCCAATAATCGGCAGGACAATAAACAACAGATAGATAACCAGATGCCCCAGATGCGCCATTCCGGTCATCATCGACTTCGGTTTTGGCACAATCGGCGGAGCCGGGTATTTCAGCCTGACCAGCAGACGCGCCACCATCAGCGTTAAAATAGTGATACCGCAGGAGACGTGCACCATGTTGAACAAGGGGCGATAGCTGCGCGGGAAAAATCCGCGAAACTCCATGGCGCTGTACGCCACAATAACCAACAAAAAGACCAGCCAGTGAATACCGATTTGCAGGCCAGAATACTTATTCCCCATAACACTTCCTGAATAAAAACAATAATGCGTCAACATAACGGGCTTTTGTTAAAAATTCATTAACTTTTGTTCACCCATTTTCAGTCGCTTACGCTTAACCGCAAGAACCGCTATTGCCGAGGATGCCTGTCTGGACTAAGCCTGGTAGGGAAAATATGTCGTACCGCCTCATCCTGACAGGAGAAAACCATGAGTAAAATTGGCATTAACGGTTTTGGTCGTATCGGTCGTCTGGTATTGCGTCGACTACTGGAAGTCAAAAGCAACGTGGAGGTTGTGGCCATTAATGACCTCACCTCGCCCAAAATTCTCGCCTATCTGTTAAAGCACGATTCAAACTACGGCCCGTTTCCCTGGAGCATCGACTTTACCGAAGACGCGCTGATTGTCGACGGTAAAAAAATCGCGGTTTACGCAGAAAAAGAGGCCAAAAATATCCCATGGAAAACCACTGGCGCTGAGATAATCATCGAATGCACCGGTTTTTATACCTCGACAGAAAAAGCCAACGCGCACCTGGATGCAGGGGCCAAAAAAGTGCTGATATCCGCCCCGGCTGGCGATATGAAAACCATCGTCTTTAACGTCAACGACGATACAATGGATGCGAACGATCGGATTATCTCGGTCGCATCGTGCACCACTAACTGCCTCGCACCGATGGCGAAAGCCCTGCACGACAGCTTCGGTATTCAGCTTGGCACCATGACCACCATCCACGCCTACACGGGAACGCAGTCGCTGGTTGATGGACCTCGCGGGAAAGATCTGCGCGCCTCACGGGCAGCAGCGGAGAATATCATTCCCCATACCACCGGAGCCGCCAAAGCCATTGGTCTGGTCATTCCAGCATTGAGCGGAAAATTAAAAGGCCACGCCCAGCGTGTTCCGGTGAAAACAGGATCCGTCACGGAACTGGTATCGGTATTGGGGAAAAAAGTCACTGCTGAAGAGGTCAACAACGCGCTGAAAAAAGCCACGCAAGATAATGAGTCATTTGGTTATACCGATGAGGAAATCGTCTCGTCAGATGTCATTGGCTCGCATTTCGGTTCGGTATTTGATGCGACACAAACCGAAATTACCGAAGTGGGCGATCTGCAACTGGTAAAAACAGTCGCCTGGTACGATAACGAATACGGTTTTGTCACCCAACTTATTCGTACGCTGGATAAATTTATCAAGCTCTAATGTTCTGGCGGAGGCTCGCCTCCGCCCTCTTTCATTTCCCGCGAATTCAATACGTTGTGAGTCTCTCCCCGTTTTCGATTCACTGACTGTGCTATAGCTAACCTTTGCCACTGAGGGAGCATAGTAATGGAAGCACTGAGTCGTGAAACGTTAGAAAACATGATGGAGCAAGCCGTTGCTAAGGCCACCACCGTCTCATTCTGGCCGCAGGGTGAAGCCCCCGGAGCAAAAAACAGCGATGCGGTGTTTACGCCTGAACCCCGACATACAGGAACATCTCAGTATGATCGTGCGGTCACCGGTATTCGCGCCCCGGAAATTACCGTTTATGCCCCCGCCAAACCTAACGGCATAGGGATCCTTGTCACGCCAGGCGGCTCTTATCGTCGCGTGGTGATGGATAAAGAAGGCAGCGTACTGGCACCGTTCTTTAACGCTCGCGGTTATACCCTGTTTGTGATGACCTACCGCATGCCGGGTGATGGCCATGAGGAAGGCGCAAACGCGCCGCTGGCCGATGCCCAGCGCGCCATGCGCTACATTCGCGCCAACGCCCATGAATGGAAAATTAACCCTGATCGTATCGGTGTGTTGGGCTTCTCTTCCGGTGGTCACGTGGCCGCCAGTCTGGGAACCCGGTTTGCCGAAACGGTTTATATGCCGATAGATAACGTAGACGAGCAACCTGCGCGCCCTGCGTTTATGGCACTGGTGTACCCGGTTGTCACTCTGCGCGAAGACATCGGTCACCCGGGATCTCGTCTTGAGCTGGTTGGCGCTAAGCCCGAAAAGGAAGATCTGCGCCACTATTCTCTGGAAGAACGCGTGGATAGCACAACGCCGCCGACATTCCTGCTACACGCCATTGACGATCCGGCGGTGAAGGTAGAAAACAGCCTGGTCTTCTTTAATGCGCTACGTGAGCAGAGCGTTCCGGTCGAAATGCATCTGTTTGAACGCGGTAAGCACGGATTTGGTATTCGCGATGCGCAAGGGTTACCGCTGGCCATCTGGCCGGAAATGATGATGAACTGGGTAGCCACTAAAGTGTGAGGATGGCGCCGGGTGGCGTAAAGACTCACCCGGCGAAAAACTTAGGACTGCAGATACACCACTTGCGTTTGCAGGTATTCGTTCAGACCATGTTTACCATCAGCCCCGCCAATCCCGGACTTACGCCAGCCAGCGTGGAAGCCCTGCATCGCCTCGAAGTTTTCACGATTAATATAGGTTTCGCCAAACTTCAGCCCCTTAATCGCCTTCATTGCCGTATTCAGATTCTGCGTATAGATCGATGAGGTCAGACCGTAGTCGCTGTCATTGGCCATTGTCAACGCCTGTTCCAGCGTATCAAACGCCACCACCGGCAGCACCGGACCAAACGTCTCCTCGTGCATAATCGCCATCTCCTGGCGCACGTCTAACAGTAACGTCGGCGGGTAGTAATAACCTTTGCCGACAACAGCCTTACCGCCCAGCGCCACTCTGGCCCCTTCCTGCACCGCTCGTGCGACTTTCTGCTCCACACGATCCAGCGCAGCGGCGTTAATCAGCGGCCCCATCGCAATGTCATTGCGTTCGGCCGGATTGCCAAACTGCACGGCTTTCATCGCCTCACCCAAACGATTAACGAACCGGTCATAGATACCTTTCTGAACGTATACGCGCTCAGCACAGTTGCATACCTGTCCGGTATTGATCACCCGCGAGTCAACAATGGCCTTCACCGCCAGCTCAAGATCAGCATCGTTCATCACGATAGCCGGAGCTTTACCACCCAACTCCAGACAAACTTTAGTGATGTTTTTGGCCGCTGCGGCCATAATTTTCTCGCCCGCACCGACGCTGCCGGTCATACTCACCATCGCCACCTTGGGGTTTCCAGCCAGCTCCTGACCGACCGTTTCACCGCGTCCCAGCACCAGATTAAAGACCCCGCGCGGTAAACCAATGTCATCAACAATTTTGGCAAAGGCGATGGCGTTATTCGGTGTGAATTCACTCGGCTTAATGACAATGGTATTCCCCGTCAGCAAGGCGGGAGCCAGTTTGCGGGCAATCAGGAAAAACGGGAAGTTCCACGGCAGAATGCCCGTCGTCACGCCCAGTGCACGCTTAAACAGCAGGATATTCTCACCCGGGCGATCGCTTTGCAGGATCTCACCTTCATAGCGACGCGCCCACTCCGCCATGTAATCGATATAGTCGGCGGTAAACGCGACTTCAACGTCAGCCAGTTGTCGAATTTTTCCACCTTCCGCCACAATCAACGCGCTGATTTCATCGGCTCGCTGGCGGATACCCGCAGAAATTTTGCGTAACCAGTTTGCCCGTTCAATGGCAGGCAACGCTTCCCATTGCGGCTGAGCGCGATCCGCGGCATCGATCGCTTTACGTGCGTCTTCGGCACGCCCATCGGGAATACGCGAGATAATCTCTTCCGTGGCCGGATTGACGACATCAATCCAGGCGTCATCGTGCCAGGTCACAAACTGCCCATCGATATACATAGGATGTTGTACGGGTACTGACATGCGGCTCTCCTGTGATTGATTTGTTTTCAACAAGTAAAACTATTGTTAATTAATATCAATCATGCATGGCGCATTATCGCTGGAGTGGCGGTTCTGTGAACTGCTTCATAAAAGCGCCTGGCAAAGTGATTATGAAGAGAAAAAACGGGTGGGCTTTCTGCCCGTTTGCCGTAAAACGCCGACAAACGGGCAGAAGGGATTACAGAGAACGGCTCTCAAGTAAGTCGGTCAGCGCGGTATCATTTTTTAGCTGCTGCCAGGCTTGCTCAACGTCCTGAGGAATATCAACATGGGCGATAAAATCGCGGCCGCAAGGCCCGTAGCCGGTTGCATCATCACGCAGGCGCGGAAGCTCACCGGTAATGAGAGACAGGTAACGATCCACCGACCACAGACCTTCGGCGGTCGGGGCAAAATCCACGCCGTCGCCCTGCTCAATCAACTCGGGGACAAAACCGGGGAAACTGATCCAGCGTGGGGCCTGAGGGTCGTCACGCGTGACGCGTTCAAATGTCGCCATGGTGCGGCGCTGCATGGTAGGGTCTTGCACCACAATGACGGTCCCCATGGTTTGGGTCGCCTGACGCAGTAACGCACAGCTAAACCGGGCGTTCTCCCCACAGTTGGTGGACTGATCCTCTACCCAAATCTTCTCACCAGGAATGTGCCAGAACTGGTGCGCGATATCGGCAAGGATCGCCGCTTCCGCGCGACCAGTGGTACGAATCGTGTGGTAGCGTGGATGCTCTGCGATGGCGGCATACAGAAAGGTCGTAGAGTGACCGATACCGCCGCTAATCAGCAAGGGAACCTGTTGCTCTTTCGCTATCCGACAGGCTGCATCGATGGTCGGGATCACTGCGTTCCCGGCCAGAATCACGCAATCTGTCTGCACCGTAATATTTTCAGCGAAATCATTTTGCGCCAGCCATTGCCCCACGGTGTTAATCGCCGCAAGGGTGCTAGCGGAAAGTGGCGGAAACTGTCTCATGTTCATGACTCCTGGAGTTTGTTCTTTACCGGATACAGATGCCGGATGACGGCTACGCCTTATCCGGCCTACGGTCCAGCACTGCGTTAACCCGTAATCTGATCCATTGCCTGCAGGATACGCTTATCCGAAATCGGATACGGCGTGCCAAGCTGCTGGGCAAAGTAGCTGACGCGTAGCTCTTCTATCATCCAGCGGATCTCTTTGACATCGTCATCTTCGCGGCGCGCGGGCGGCAGTTTATTGAACCACTGCTGCCAGGCCTGCTGCACGCTGTCCACTTTCAGCATCTGCGCGCGATCGCGGTGTGGATCGATGGCCAGTTTCTCCAGCCGTTTTTCAATCGCCTGCAAATAACGCAACGTATCGCCCAGACGTTTGAAACCGTTGCCGGTAACAAATCCTCGATACACCAGTCCGCCCATTTGCGCTTTGATATCCGCAAGCCCCAGCGCCATGGTCATATCTACGCGACCTTTCAGACGTTTGTTGATATTAAACACCGCGGTCAGGATCTGTTCGACCTGCTTCGCAATCTCCACCACCGTATCGTTCAGTTCAGCCCGCACTTTTTCATGCAACGCCGCAAAGCCTTCTTCGGTCCACACCGGACCACCGTTGGCGTCAATTAGCTGATCCACACCGCAGGAGATACAGTCGTCAATCAAATCCAGAACTTTACCGTACGGGTTAAAGTACAGCCCCAGCTTGGCTTTATTGGGCAGCTTCTCGTGCAAATATTTGATTGGCGATGGAATATTCAGCAGCAACAGGCGGCGTAAACCGCACCACATCGCCTGCTGTTGTTCCAGCGGATTATCAAACAGTTTGATGGCAACGCTGTCACGCTCATCGACCAGCGCCGGCCACGCTTTCACCTTATAGTTACCGCGTTTTTGTTCGTAACTTTCCGGAAGCCGGCCGAAGCTCCAGATGTGCAATCCACTCTGTTCGATGCCGTCATCGGCCACCGCAGACAATGTTTCCTGAACTTTGCCCTTCAGCGCATCTTTCAAATCCTGTAGCGAACGCCCTTCCTGCAGCTTCTTGTTCTTATCATCCACCACCCGGAAGGTGATTTTTAGGTGATCGGGCACCTGATCCCAGTGCCAGTCTTCACGGTCAACGGTGACGCCGGTCATGCGGCGCAGTTCACGCTCCAGCGAGTCCAGCAGCGGCAGTTCCAGCGGCGTCACTCGGCCTAAAAACGCTTCCGCATAGTTCGGTGCGGGTACAAAGTTGCGTCGTACCGGTTTTGGTAACGACTTAATCAGGGCGATCACCAGTTCGCGGCGCAGCCCTGGAATTTGCCATTCAAAACCGCTCTCGTCGATCTGGTTGAGCAGCGGGAGTGGAATATGTACGGTCACACCGTCCGCATCGGCTCCGGGTTCGAACTGGTAGCTCAGGCGCAGCTTAAGGTTACCCTGATGCCAGAAGTTCGGATAATCCAGCTTACTGATTTTCTCCGCGCCCTCTTTGATGAGCATGCTCTTTTCAAAGTTGAGCAGATCCGGCGTCTCGCGGCTGACCTTTTTCCACCAGTTATCAAAATGGCGGGCAGAAACCACCTCATGGCTGATACGTTGGTCGTAGAACTCAAACATCGTTTCGTCATCGACGAGAATGTCACGGCGGCGTGATTTGTGCTCTAACTCTTCCACCTCCGCTCGTAGTTTCAGGTTATCGCGGAAAAACGCATGGCGCGTTTGCCAGTCACCTTCCACCAGCGCATGACGAATGAACAGTTCACGCGATAACGCAGGATCGATCTGACTGTAATTCACCTTACGGGCCGCAACAATCGGTAAGCCGTAGACAGTGACTTTTTCTGTCGCCATCACAGCACCCTGCGCGCGTTCCCAGTGCGGCTCACTGTATGAACGTTTGATCAGATGCTGGGCTACCGGCTCCACCCATTCAGGATCGATACGCGCGGCAATGCGTCCCCACAAGCGGCTGGTTTCCACCAACTCCGCTACCATCGTCCACTTCGGCGGTTTTTTGAATAAACCTGACCCCGGGAAGATCGAGAAGCGAGCGTTACGCGCCCCGGTAAACTCCTGTTTATCGGTATCTTTCATCCCGATATGAGACAGTAAACCGGTCAGCAACGCGACGTGGATCTCCCGATATTCAGCAGGTTCGCTGTTAACCGGAATACCCAACTCTTTCACCACCTGGCGCAGTTGTGTGTAGATATCCTGCCACTCTCGCACGCGCAGATAGTTCAGAAAGTCGACTTTGCACTGGCGACGAAACTGGTTTGACGACAACGCTTTTTGCTGCTCGCCGAGATAGTTCCACAGGTTCACAAACGCGAGGAAATCAGACTCTTTGTCGTGGAAACGGCGGTGCTTCTCGTCGGAAGCCTGCTGCTTGTCCATTGGACGCTCGCGCGGATCCTGAATGGACAGCGCCGAGGTAATGATCATCGCCTCACGTACGCAGCCATGTTTTTGCGCTTCCAGCACCATGCGCGCCAGACGCGGATCCACCGGCAGTTGCGACAGCTGACGGCCCAACGGCGTTAACTTGTAAGCTGTTGCCTGTTCGTCGGTGGTTATCGCCCCCAGCTCTTCGAGCAGGCGTACACCGTCCTGAATATTGCGCTTATCCGGCGCTTCAACAAACGGGAACGCCGCAATATCGCCCAGCCCCAACGCGGTCATCTGCAAAATAACGGATGCCAGGTTGGTACGCAGGATCTCCGGGTCGGTAAACTCCGGACGCGACAGGAAATCGTCTTCGGAATACAGACGAATACAGATCCCTTCCGAAACACGACCACAGCGGCCTTTACGCTGGTTGGCAGAAGCCTGCGACACCGGTTCAATCGGCAAGCGCTGAACTTTGGTGCGGTAACTGTAGCGACTGATACGCGCGGTGCCTGGATCAATGACGTATTTGATTCCCGGAACGGTCAGCGACGTTTCTGCCACGTTGGTCGCCAGCACGATACGGCGACCACTGTGCGACTGGAATACACGGTTCTGCTCACTGTTTGAAAGACGCGCATACAGCGGCAACACTTCGGTGTGGCGTAAATCCAGTTTATTCAGGGCATCGGCGGTATCACGGATTTCACGTTCGCCGCTCATGAAGATCAGAATGTCGCCCTGACTTTCACGGCCTAGCTCATCTACGGCATCAAAAATCGCCTGCAGTTGGTCACGCTCGGTGTCATCTGCATCTTCAACAATCGGGCGATAGCGCACTTCCACCGGATACGTTCGGCCGGAGACTTCGATAATCGGCGCGTTATTGAAATGCTTTGAAAAGCGTTCAGGATCGATGGTCGCCGAAGTGATGATAATTTTTAGATCCGGGCGACGCGGCAGAAGTTCTTTCAGATAGCCGAGCAGAAAGTCGATATTCAGACTGCGTTCATGCGCTTCATCGATGATGATGGTGTCGTACTGCATCAGCAGTCGATCCTGCTGGATTTCCGCCAGCAGGATACCGTCCGTCATCAGCTTGACCATGGTGTTATCACTGACATGATCGCTGAAACGAACTTTATAACCAATACAGCCGCCCGGCTCGGTCTGCAGCTCTTCCGCAATACGGTTCGCCACGGTGCGCGCCGCCAGACGACGCGGTTGGGTATGGCCGATCAGCCCTTTTACCCCCCGCCCCAGTTCCATACAGATTTTGGGTAACTGGGTGGTTTTCCCCGAGCCGGTCTCGCCAGCAACAATCACCACCTGATGATCGCGAATTGCGTCCAGAATATCCTGTTTTTTCTGGCTGACGGGCAGGTTTTCCGGATAGCTGATTTCCGGACGCGCCGCTTCACGCAGCACAACTTTACCGGCTGCCTGCTCAATCTCTTTCGCCATCTCCTGGTAAATGGCCTGTTGTGCATCAGGATTTTTAACCTTCTTCACGCCGTGCAGGCGGCGGGCAAAACGCTGTCTGTCACGCAGCATCAATGAATCCAGCTGTTGCTGCAACATGTTGAAGGTTAATTTTTGTTGTTCTGTCATAGCGTTAAAAGGCAGTGCTCTGCCGGGTTAAATCTCTTTTAGATGATGGGTATAGAGTACCACATCGGCGCTTTTCATGTGTTGTTCAATAATTTCGAACATAGGATTCGATATATTGCGCTATCACTGCGACAGGATTGTGAATAAAGTGTCAACAAGCAACGGGGCTCACCCCCTTCAAATACATAAAAGGAAACACCCATGAGCAAGGTATTAGTTCTTAAATCCAGTATTCTGGCAGGGTACTCTCAGTCTGGTCAGTTGTCTGATTATTTTGTTGAACAGTGGCGTGAAAAGCACTCTGCTGATGAAATCACTATCCGTGACCTGGCTGCAAATCCTGTACCGGTACTGGATGGCGAACTGGTGGGTGCGATGCGCCCGAGCGATACACCGCTGACACCGCGTCAGCAGGAAGCGCTGGCGCTGTCCGATGAGCTGATTGCTGAGCTGAAAGCGCATGATGTGATTGTTATCGCCGCGCCGATGTACAACTTCAACATCCCTACGCAGTTGAAAAACTACTTTGACCTGATTGCCCGCGCTGGTGTGACTTTCCGTTATACCGAGAAAGGCCCGGAAGGTCTGGTGACGGGTAAACGCGCTGTGGTGCTGACCAGCCGTGGTGGTATCCATAAAGATACACCAACCGACCTGATCACGCCGTACCTGAACGTATTCCTGGGCTTTATCGGCATCACCGACGTGAATGTCGTCTTTGCTGAAGGTATTGCTTACGGCCCGGAAGTGGCGTCTAAAGCACAATCCGACGCGAAAGCCGCTATCGACAGCGTAGTTGCTGCCTGATAATTCCCCCTCTCACCGTCCGGTGAGAGGGTTTCTCCGGCACTTACTTCTTTACCTGTACCCGTATCTGTTTGCCGTGAATGCGATTAATATCACGCCAGATGGTTGCATAATCCCTGCATTTCGCCAGATTCTCTTCCCAGCAATGAAGCAAAAATTGTTCAGGCTCCGCGACATCCCGGCTTAACAGTTTGAATACCCAACGATTCCAGACATACCACTTGAGAAGCCACATGATTTCACCCCACAACGCGACCGGTGTTGGACTATATCAGCATCCATTTTATGCCGTGTGGCAACTATTGCGATGTCGATGAGTAATTTAGATGGATGCTACACAAGCAGTACCAGCCAGACAGCCCACAGAACAATAACCAAACGAAGCGTGTACCGACACTGTTGCAATGCGCCTGACTGCCGGTCGGCCAGCGTTAACGTTTTCAGTCGCTCACGACGCCAGATAAAGCACAGCGCATCGCCTGCCTGCACATTGTTATGTGCAGTGATCAGCGAAAAATAGCGCTCGTCGAGCCATAATCGCCAACAGCCAAACCAGACAATGGCGCACAGCAGCGCGATAATGGCACGCAGGATACCTGGCGGTGCGGCAAAGAGCACCCACACCATCGGAGCGAGGGAAAAAAGCAGGATGAAGCGCCAGCTTGCCAGCGTGTGCCGCAGCAAACCATGCCGAAGCATCTCATCTTCTGTTACGTTGTCACTTTCCGTTGCCATTGTTGCAGCATCTCCAGATGTTTATCAGTCAGCACCACCTGCGGTCGACACGCACGGATCTGTGCCACGGCCTGCTCTACCGTGGTTGCATGGCCATGGCGTAACAGCCACGCCGCAATCACCATCGCACTACGCGATAGTCCTAAAGCACAATGCACCAGCACCGTACCCTGCGTCTCACGCAGGGTCTCCAGACTGCTCACCGCCTGCTGAAGTTCAGCTTCATTCGGGATCACTAAATCCAGCATTGGTACGCAGTGATACGTTCGTGAGGCCGTCGCCCGTCCACGAGGAAACTCAAAGGTCACGTCCAGTACCGCATGTTGTGCTGGCTCCTGGCGCGGAAAACTACCGAGATACACTCCGGGTACCACCGAACTTACCGCAGGCAAACGGCGGGTAAACCAACGCATCGACAGCCACATTCCTGCTCGCCATGGCAATGACAGCCAGTAAACAGCAGGAGGGAGTCGGCCCTGCGAATCTTTCGCCGTCGTTGCCGCACCGAATCCAGCGTAGCCGCACCCGGCGATCAATAACGCCAGCGCAGGCCATAACAACCATGGCGTCAGCAACACTGCGGCAATGAAACATACTACCGCCCCCATCAGGTATCGCCGCAGCAACCTCACGCGCGCTGCATCCGGTTTACACCAGCGCCAGCGGCGTCGTTCCGGTACCATCCAGTCAATCAACATTCCTGCCGCCAGTCCGGTAATAATATCGATAAAATGATGTTGCCAGGTGGTAAGAACGGATATGGCGATCAGCAAAAACCAGCTATCACAGAGTCTGCGCCAACCGCCTGACAGATAGCGACTGAAATGCCGCCACAACAGCCAGCAGAGAATAATATGCAGTGATGGCGACTGGTTATATGGCAGATCGAACTGCTCCAGTTGTGCAAACAGCCAACCCGCCGCCCCCGTCACTTCGGGACGCGTAAAGCTAAACTGCAACGGAAACAGTAAAAAACCACCGCAAGCAATCACCGATGCCAGTACCAGCCGGAGCACCAGTCGACGCTGCTCGAAACGCGTGGTGCAAATAAACAGGGATAATCCGTAAAACAGATCCAGACTCCAGTAAGGAAGAATGGTCCATGGAATAAAAGGAATGGCCGACTCCCAGTTAAAAACGATACTTCCAACGTTCTGATATTGCGCGTCTTGCCAGGCGGTAAACTGATTTACCTTGCCATACGTAAGGAAAAAAAAGGGCGCCAGCAGCAGTAACCAACCGACTGCCTGCACCATGACTTTACGCTGCTCAGGAAGCACGACGCACCGCCATGGAAACGGTTAAAATCCCCCACTCATCAATCAGTTGCGTACACTTTTCAAAACCCGCGTCACGAACCAGCGCATCCATTTCCCCCTGCGTACGCACACGCATCACCCACGCTTTACCGTCTTTATGGCTGGTCAGCGACCAGGCGATCGTTTTTAGCTGTGGATGCCAGGGCTGCCCGGTATAGATCAACACGCCCCCCGGCTCTATCGCCTCAGCCAGCCCGGCCAAAGAGTTTTTGACCAGCGTGTTTTCAGGAAACAACTCGTATAAACCGGAGACAATCCCTAATGTGGGACGAGGCTCCAGCGCTGCCAATTGTTCGCGGTTGAAGGCATCACCTTGTTCAAAGTGCGCAATGTCAGTCATGCCTCTGCTGGCGATCATTTCGCGACCTTTATTCACGTTCAGCTCACTGTAATCGCGCAATAAAATTGAACTTATCGCAGGTTCGCCTTCCAGCGCATCGAGTACATAGCGTCCATGTCCGGCAGCAATATCCACCACATGCACTGGCGCGCCCTGCTCCGCCAACTGTGCGACTGCCTGGCTAATCAGCCTCTGCAAATGAACCTTACGCTGGCGGATCCCCTGCCAGCCGACATTGTTCAGGTAGTTTTTGTCAATTAAACGCCCCAACGCACTGCTGCCCTGAGGCTGGTTGCGATAGACATAATCCAGCGTACTACCGGAATCAAAACCGGTGTCAAATCCCAGACGTACGCCCATAGATTGCGTCCCCAGAAGCTTCATGCCATAGCGCAAACCGCGGTACGCTAGATCTTCAAGAGAATACGGCTCAGGTCCGCCATTGAGCATCCGCCAGGTATCCGCTCCCGGGCTCCAGCGGTCTTCGTTACTGTAATCAAAACGCTGCGCCGGCGTAGCATAGAGCGTCGTAATAAAATCGCGCATTTTATCGAACGCCAGGTGCCGATCTTTTTCGCCCAGCGTGTCGTGGTAAAAACCCGGCAGCACGTGCAATTCTTTAAGTGGGTTTCTCAGACGCTGATAAAAATCAATCTGCGGCTGGCGATGCACAACGAAATCATCCGCGGACACCAGCAACTGTACAGGTAACGTAATGGCAGCGGCATCGCTGACAATTCGCTCTGCCGTTTTGTAGAGATCCAACAGGATGTTTACCGCAATGGCCCGGGTGATCTGAGTATCAAGGTTAAAGCTGGCCACGCGATCAACATCGTGCGTCAGGTATTTGCCTTTAACATAAGAATTAACGAAGAACAGGCCACGCAGCCGGTGCAGTAACGTTAACCCCTGGCGGGCAAACGGCACATACAATTTCACTTTGAAAGCCGGTGACGCCAGCACCAGTCCACGAATATCAGGCGCATAGTCATGTGCCCAGGTTGCAGCCAGTACCGCGCCTACGCTTTGGGCTACGACGACCACATCTTCCATTGCGGCCTGGCTGTCTGCTGCGGCGAAACGTACGAATTCTTCAACATCCTGCACCGAGCGCGCCAGCGAGGGGCTATAACCACGCTGGCCCGGCGAGTGTCCGTGACCACGTGCATCCCAGGCATAGAATACGGTGTCCGGCATCGCCAGTTCGTCCACAATATGCTGCAGCCGCCCGGAATGTTCGTGTCCACGATGGAACAGAACAATCACTTTGGGTGTCATGCCCGGCGCAGGCGCAGGCCAGTGACGATAAAACAGCACGGTGTTATCGCTGGTCAAAAAATGTCGCTCGTCTGGCACTCGTGTATTATTCATGTGGCTGCATTCCTGTGGTTTGTTGCTGTAGCAGCAACAACTGCTGCCTGAGTTCGTCCATGAAGCGGTGTTTATCATCATGAAAACGCAATGATCTGCCAATATTGACGTCAATAAACAACGGCAGCGGTATACGATTCCCTTTCGCCATTACGTGTTCCGTCCCACGTAGCCAGACGGGAATAATCGGCACGTCCGACACTCGCTGGCTCAGATGCCATAACCCAGATTTAAGTGGTGACAGTTTTCCCGGCTCACCGCGCGTGCCTTCCGGGAAGAGGATCAGGATCTTGCCGTCGCGTAATGCCTGTTCACACTGCGCCAGTGGATTGGTTTCTCCGCCCTTACGCGAAATGGGAATAATGTTGAGAATATTCAGCGCAAACCAGGTCATCACCTTATTACGCAGGAAATAATCAGCAGCAGCCACAGGATGAATAGACGCCTGGCGGCGCAGCGGAAAGAGCGAAAGAAGTGCAAACACGTCCATATGGCTGTTGTGATTGGCGACAATAATCGCCGGGCCGCGAGTGGGTAGACGCTCCCGATGCCTGATACGCAACCCAAGCCACAGCCATATCACTGGCCAGACAATGCAAAGCGTAAACAGCGTTCGCAGAATTGAGTTCATCATAAGTTAGTAGCAAAAGTAGCGGATGAAATGGAAAAAAACAGGAGCGGTGAAGATCAGTGAATCCAGTCGATCAAGAATGCCACCATGGCCTGGCAGCAGTGTTCCGCTATCCTTCACGCCGATATCACGTTTTATTGCCGACATCACCACATCGCCACAAAAACCGCTGAGGCCGATAATAAAACCTGCCAGCAGCGACAACGGTAAGTTTAATGGTGTCATGACTGGCCCAAGCACTGCCGCCATCAGCGTAGTCGTTACCACGCCGCCGACCAGTCCCGCCAGCGTCTTGTTAGGGCTGACCTTAGGCATAACCTTGATACGCCCAATCGATTTGCCCCACAGGTACTGCGCAATATCGTTGAATTCCGTTAACCCCACCAGGAAGAGCACCAGTAATGCGCCAGTTTGTTTGCCATCATCAGGTAGCACCAGCAAAAATGCGACATGGCTGAACGCAAATACGGTGGTCATCAGGCTCCAGTGATGCTGCGAGACAAAACGTAAGAAGCCCTGCGTATCACCCGCAATCACCATACGAACCGGTAAGAATAAGAATGCATAGACCGGGATAAAGACGACAAACATGCCGTACCAGTTGATGCCAATCAGCCAGTAGTTAATCGGAATAGCAATGAACATCCACAGCAGCGGCATGCGATCGGTTTGACGCGACGGTGCCAGCGTCAAAAACTCCTTTAGCGCCATAAAACTCACTAACGCAAAAAAGGTTAACGCTAGCCAGTGTGGACTTAAAATAGCCAAAGAAAACAAGACGATGATTACCCACCAGGTGCGGATGCGTAACGTCAGTTCCCGCCAGTCTTTACCGGGTCGTCGCCACACCAGTAATCCATTCACCACCGTTGCAATCAACAGCAGCGCAAAAATGACCGCGAGTGACTTCTCTAACAGCATCATTTCACGACCTCGTTACGCAATGCACTTTTACAGCGATTAATTACCGTCCATAGCAGTAAGAGCGTAGCAATACCCCAAAGCACATTGTTCTACTGCACAACCTGTGGCCACAGCGCCAGTGCCAAACCCCACGCACCAAATACCAACGCTCTGTCGCTTTTACCCAGCGGTCCGGCATAGCTGCGGACGCCATTAATCGTTTGTGCCAGCACGCCGCAAAACTCCGTCATCACCGCACAGAACAGCATCATCATAACCAGTAATACGTTACTGTCGGGGAGCAGCATAAACGGCAGGTAAAGCGCAATGTCGGAAAGAATGTCTCCGCTTTCATTGAGAATGGCCCCAAGTCGCGATTGTTGGTTGCATTCCCGCGCCAGCATGCCGTCCAGCGCATTGAGCGCCATCCGTATAAACAACACGATGGGCAGGAGAACAAAACACTCAGGTTGGGGGAAAATAACCAGCACTGCACCGGTCACAAAAGAAAGCGCCATCGCGGTAAGGGTAACGTGATTTGCCGTGACGCCTTTTTTATGTAACCAGAACATGACAGGCCGCAAAAGCGCCTGAAAGGCGGGCTTTATCTGATAAAGCGTCATCATCACTCCTTGATAATTTGTTGATTTAAATATAGTGGATTAATTAACCGTTGCCGCCTATTACTTTTTATGGGAGTAACTGAATAAATTGAGTTAATAAAAATACGCTATTGTTTTTTCAACCACTTACCATTTATACCCTGAACGTACTCACCCGGTTTAGCGCGAGCAACCAGCTTTTGCCCGGCCATTTTTGCTACTTCATCTGGCGGAATATTATTGCTCTCTGCCAGTTGCTGATAGCTGGCGTTGCGCGCTTTATTAATCTCACTCACCAGTGCCTGCGTTTCGGCATCGGTTTGCAATGCAACCAGATAGCCATTGAGCGTTTCTCCTACTCGACCCTGAGCTCTGGCTTCATTCAGGGTCAATGCCCACGCATTGCTACTGAGTAAACTCAGGACGACCAGCGCCACTGCAAACTGTTTTCTCATCATGACCTCAGAACAAATCGCTGCGCGATTTCAATAAGCTTTCGACGTCTTTATCAACTTTGATATGGATCTCATGCTCGATTTTGACGTTCATATTAATAGTGATGGGCTCTTTTGGCGCAGCCACTTCGATTCTGGGAGTGCACCCTACCAGCAGAGATGAAGCCAGCAGACCCAGCATGGCAGCTATCGTTTTCATTGTTGTTCCTCACATTCCTTGCCTTCCGGGCAATGGGTTTCCGGCAGCGCTGCATTTTGTTCAAGCCATGCCTGTAAATTGTCGCCAAAACGCAAACTGCGCCATAGCGTAAAGACGTTTTCCTCGTGGGTATAATTCAAATTAACTGTACCTACTTTGCCATCCACCCGACTATTGCCAGTCACGGTTGACTGCATGGTTAAGACACCGAGGTTATCCAGATTTATTTTCGTCCACGAATGGCTTATTTCCATATAACGCAGCCAGTTAATGGCCGCCCCCGCCGCCATGTTATCTTTGACGACCGCATCCGCGGTGTCCTTATCAATACGCAACGTCATCGGCCCCGGATTAGTCAACCAGCCGTCTTTGATGATCCATTTTTCGTTATCCAGCCATAATGGCAACGCGCCACTGACCGGGCCAGACATGGCGAACTGTTTGGGGTTAACCGCACTGATAAGCTCGCTGGAAGAGATATTCTGCACTCGCAATAAGGCCGGATCGTGCTGCGGCATCCGCAGTTGCTGCATGATGATTTTACCCCCCAGCAGATCAGCGCTGACATCGCTCAACAGTAACGGGTTGTTTTCACTCCAGGGGTACGCCCCCTGCAGATCGGCGGCGATATTTTTCACCGTCACCTGATTCACCACTTCCGCAATACGCAGTGAAATAGGTCCACGCGTACCCAGTTGCCATGCACCTTCACTAAACCGGAAAGGCAATACAAAATCGACACCGTTGATTTGGTTATCGGGCATCCAGGCGCTACCGCCTTTTAACACTCCATGACCGCCCGCTTCAAAGCCCTGCTCCGGGGCTGCCGAAAACGCGACCTGCGCATACAGCTCACCTTCTCGTAGCTTCATTTTCCAGTCAGGTGGGATCAGCGGTTGGAATACGGTGAGCGATTGTTTTGGCCACCAGGCCTGTCCGCGCAGGCGGATACCGTCCCAACGACCATTCAACTGTACGGGCCCAATCGCCCCAGCGTGAAGCTGGCCTTTGAACTGGAAGATTGTCGGATCGCTACCATCGACGCTGAACTTCAGCGTCGATGGTGGTAACACGCTTCCCCCGGTGAAGGTGGTGTTCCCTGCGTCCAGCGACAGCGCGCCGCTAAATGTCGGTTTGGTTGCATCCCGCACCCAGACTATCGGTTCGTCCATCACCAGGCGTGGGTTTTCCACCTTCATCGTACCGTATTGCAAATGATCAAATCCGGTGGAAAGATCAAATAGCTTCAGGGTGTTGTCATGCCATTCCCCCTTACCCGCTACGTCCCAACGGGCATGCATCGGCGTAAAGCTGCCTTCACCCCAATATCGCCACTGCCAACGACCAGCATCAGGAAGAAAATCATTTGCCAGGCCATCCAGATGCAGTTCAAAGCCCCCCATCTGGTTTTCATGCGCACGTAAAATAGCCTGCAGACGCCCATCCACACCGCGTTGCGTGACTTTTACCCCTGCCAGCGGCCAGCGAATCTCGTCAATATCCAGCGAATCAATCACCCGCCCACGTGAGCGCAGCAGCGCCCCTGGCTCGAAAGCCAATTGCGGATCGTTCAGACTTCCGGTGAGTCTCGCGGGTAATTTCGCGTAGAAGATCAGATCGCCCTGTTTCGCTTCACCGGTCAACTGTAGCGGCATCTCGCTACTATCCATGCCAAGCTTACCCGGCCCCAGCGTTAATACGGCATTTCCTTTACCGGCGTCGCCATGCGTCAGAACGTTCAGACGCCCACTCACCACCGCGTTTTCCAGTCCTGCCTGCCAGTTTTCAACTTTCATGCCCAGCCGGCCACTTAACGGGAATCCCTGATAAGGCCAGTTCCAGCGTCCGTCGCTGATGGTCAGTTGCTGGCGTGTTATTTCCCACGGAAGGTCAAGCAGAGGATCGGCATTATCCCGCGCCATGACGATCAGTTGTCCGCTGTTTTGTTGCCACTCCAGTTCGGCGTCCACAAGCGTAGGTTCTTGCGGCAAACTTAACGTCGCAACCGCATGACCGCTTACCGGCAGTCCATCGGGCACCAGTGGCATAGTAAATTCACCGACCAGTCTTACCGGCGGCTGGCCTTCAAATGCCGCAACATCCAGCTCAGTTACTGTGAGGTTTTGCCCGTGCAAACGCCCCTGGAATTTAACTTTTTCCCCCTGGTAACGCAGCTGTTGAGTGGAGGGAGTGAGCGAGAGTGACAGTTTTCCCTGCCATTCCTGCCATGGAGAGAGAATAAGTTTGTCGATGTTAATCCAGGTATTAGGCAGCATTGACTGCCATTCAGCCAGCGTTTTGGGCGCTACTGGCGACGGCTCGGTCTGCGGCAATTTGGCCAGGCAAGCTGAGTCCAGCTCGATGGTCCCGACATTCAGCAACCAGCGGCTGGGGTGAGACAGATCCGCCTGAGTAATGCGCGCTAGCGGACAATCTTCAACCAGATAGCGGAGTTCAGGTATATGTAACCCATGCCGTGTCAGCCGCGGGCTCTCGTCCAGCGCGATGCGTGTTCCAACGGGTAACCAGATACCCACCAACGTAGGCACCCACAGGCCAAGCGTCATCACTAGCGTCAGCGGCACGAGAATCAATAATAAGAGGAGTGCCAGAACGGCTTTATATTTACCCTTCATGGGTAGTTAATATCCTGATTTAGCAAAAATTTAAGCCGGTTTAGGCCTGTATTGTGGCATGTTTAACTGGATATGCCCACATTAAGGATAGATAACCGTTTTATAGGCACGCTGTTACACGTGCCGTCGGGGATATTAAGATTCAGACTCAATGGGGCCTCAGTTGTCCATCGCTATGTTTAGGTCCTATACGACCTGCTTCTATCAGAATTTCTTCAATGAGTTCTTCGAGGCACTCCCTACCATGATGATCGCAGACCAGATGTACCTGCCGGGAAATCTCATCAGGTTTCATACCATCGCATAATGCCGCCTTCAGCATTAAGGTGGCCCATCGTTTTGCTTCAGAGTGAGTTAACATGACTCCTCCCGATATTTGCTACCTGTATAAGCGTAGCTGTCAGGATGTGATTCGGCTGGCTTTTTAACCACGTTGTCTTTACCGGTATGAGCTGAATGAAAATTATCCAGTTGTTGAAAACGCGTAATCTGCCCACACTAACCAGATATACGTTGGAATTATTCATTACGTCCATGACTATCAATAACTTTTTATATTTTGTAAAATAATTTGAATTGGATTAATGTGACGTCAAAATCACTGGAGAAAGTCTTATGAAACTCGCCATCTATAGTACAAAACAGTACGACAAGAAGTACCTGCAGCAGGTTAACGAGGCTTTTGGTTTTGAACTTGAATTCTTTGACTTTCTGTTGACGGAAAAAACAGCCAAAACCGCCCATGGCTGCGAAGCCGTGTGCATTTTCGTCAACGACGATGGTAGCCGCCCTGTTCTGGAAGAGCTGAAAAAGCATGGCGTGAAATATATCGCGCTACGTTGCGCCGGGTTCAACAACGTCGATCTCGACGCTGCAAAAGAGCTGGGTATGCAGGTCGTACGTGTGCCAGCCTATTCACCGGAAGCCGTCGCTGAGCATGCAATTGGCATGATGATGACGCTGAATCGCCGCATTCACCGCGCTTATCAGCGTACCCGTGATGCCAACTTCTCTCTTGAAGGGCTGACCGGCTTTACCATGTATGGCAAAACGGCTGGGGTGATCGGTACCGGTAAAATCGGTATTGCGGCCCTGCGGATCCTGAAAGGTTTTGGTATGCGCCTGCTGGCGTTTGATCCCTACCCAAGTGCTGCTGCGCTGGAGTTAGGCGTTGAATATGTCGATCTTAAAACGCTATTTGCCGAGTCCGATGTCATCTCTCTGCACTGCCCGTTAACACCGGAGAATTATCATCTGCTCAATCACGAAGCCTTTGAGCAAATGAAAAACGGCGTGATGGTTATTAACACCAGTCGTGGGGCGTTGATCGATTCGCAAGCCGCTATCGATGCGCTGAAAAACCAGAAAATTGGTTCTCTGGGTATGGACGTGTATGAAAACGAACGCGATCTGTTCTTTGAAGATAAATCCAATGACGTGATTCAGGATGATGTGTTCCGTCGCTTGTCGGCCTGTCATAACGTGCTGTTTACCGGGCATCAGGCGTTCCTGACCGCCGAAGCGTTAACCAGCATTTCTGAGACTACGCTACAGAATCTGGCACAAATCTCCAAAGGCGAAACCTGTCCAAACGCCCTCTTCTGATTTCCGTGCTCCCCTGGATTCAGGGGAGCATTTTCAGACAATCACCGATGATAAAACACTCAGTATCATTATTATATTGAATGTGTTCCCGTCACAAACCCAGAGAAATAGAATGAAGAAAGTTGTCACGTTGATTGCGCTCAGCATGCTGATGGCTGGCTGTGTGAGCAATGGAAAAGTGTCCGTCAATCGCGAACAGTTGCAGCATCACCGCTTCGTTTTGCAGAGCGTCAATGGCAAGCCGGTAACCGTCGCCAATAACCCACCTGAATTAAGTTTCGGTGAAAATATGACAGTGTCGGGAAAAATGTGTAATCAGTTCCATGGTCAGGGCAAGCTGTCCGACGGTGAATTAAAAGTGAAAGACATGGCAATGACGCGCATGATGTGCGCCGATCCACAGCTTAACGCGCTCGACGGCATCGTCAGCGAGATGTTTAAGCAAGGCGCACAAGTTGATCTGACTGCTGACCAGTTAACACTGGCTACGGCAGAACAAACATTGACGTTTAAACTGGCAGATTTAATGTAGTAAAAGCAGTGGCTCAATAATTCCCACAGCTTCCGGCGGCAAGCGACTGCTCACTACAGCGTTTGCCGTTAGGTAATGCACACATGCCGATGGCAGAACCATCCAGTTGGCGTGCCACGGAGAGCGAACCTCCAATCATGGCGCAATTTGCCTCTCCAGAACTGGACATTACGGCCTTCATTCCCGGTGCGACATGAGCGGCGGTTGCCTGCTGAACAGGTTCACTGCTGCACGCCGATAATAATAACGCGGCACACCCTACCCAAAACGCTGCGCGCATCTTACTCCCCTCTGAAAATTAACCAAACGACACAGCCATAAATAATAGGCAGCGGAAACATTGCCGTCGAGAGGCAAAATGCGCATTTATGCGTGCTGTTTACATTTTCTGGCAATTTTTTGGCTACTCCTTTGATCAAACCATTCATTCTGATTATTCCCAGGACACAAAAGCGAAAATCTGTCTTTAGCGCTTTTGCTAAAATAGAAAGATAACTACAGGATCCGCCGCGGTTACGCGGGTCCCTCTTTTTGCGCAATGTAAGGGTGTCAGTATGATCACAATTGACGGTAATGGTGCGGTTGCTTCAGTCGCATTTCGTACCAGCGAAGTTATCGCCATCTACCCGATTACGCCCAGTTCGACGATGGCTGAACAGGCAGATGCCTGGGCCGGAAACGGGCTTAAAAACGTCTGGGGAGATACCCCTCGCGTCGTAGAAATGCAGTCAGAAGGCGGCGCAATCGCGACCGTTCACGGTGCATTGCAGACCGGTGCGCTCTCTACGTCGTTTACCTCATCGCAAGGCCTGTTGCTGATGATCCCAACGCTGTACAAACTGGCCGGTCAGTTGACGCCATTTGTGCTGCACGTTGCCGCGCGTACCATTGCTACTCATGCGCTGTCTATCTTCGGTGACCATTCCGACGTAATGGCAGTGCGCCAGACAGGGTGCGCGATGCTGTGTGCCAGCAGCGTGCAGGAAGCACAGGACTTTGCGCTCATTTCACAAATGGCCACTCTGAAAAGTCGGGTTCCGTTTATTCATTTCTTTGATGGTTTCCGCACATCGCATGAAATCAATAAAATTGTGCCGCTGGCCGATGACACGATCCTCAGCCTGATGCCGCAAGCTGAAATTGATGCGCATCGTGCCCGCGCGCTGAACCCTGAACATCCCGTTATTCGCGGGACATCTGCGAACCCGGATACCTACTTCCAGTCGCGTGAAGCGACAAACCCCTGGTACAACGCGGTTTACGAAAACGTCGAACAGGCGATGAACGACTTCGCCGCGGCGACGGGCCGCCAGTATCAACCCTTTGAGTATTACGGTCATCCACAGGCGGAACGTGTCATTATCTTGATGGGTTCTGCAATTGGTACCTGCGAAGAAGTCGTCGAAGAGTTACTTGCTCGTGGAGAGAAAGTTGGCGTCCTGAAAGTTCGGCTGTTCCGCCCATTCTCTGCCAAACATTTACTGCGCGCCCTGCCGGAAACCGTACGCAGCATCGCCGTTCTGGATCGCACTAAAGAGCCGGGTGCTCAGGCAGAACCGCTGTATCTGGATGTAATGACCGCGCTGGCGGAAGCCTTTAACTGCGGCGAGCGGGAAACCCTACCGCGCGTAATTGGCGGGCGTTATGGCCTTTCTTCCAAAGAGTTTGGCCCGGACTGCGTCATGGCGGTCTTTACTGAGCTGAGTAGCGCGAAGCCGAAACCTCGCTTTACGGTTGGTATCTATGATGATGTCACCAACCTGTCACTACCGCTACCGGAAAACACCCTGCCCGGTACCGCGAAGCTCGAAGCGCTGTTCTACGGTCTGGGCAGTGACGGCAGCGTGTCGGCCACCAAAAATAATATCAAGATTATCGGTAACTCGACGCCGTGGTATGCGCAGGGTTATTTCGTGTATGACTCGAAAAAAGCAGGCGGTCTGACGGTTTCTCACCTGCGCGTCAGCGAGCAGCCTATTCGATCAGCGTATCTGGTTTCACAAGCCGATTTTGTTGGCTGTCACCAGCTGCAATTTATCGATAAGTATCAGATGGCCGAGCGCCTGAAACCAGGCGGGATCTTCCTGCTTAATACTCCTTACAACGTGGATGAAGTCTGGGCGCGTTTGCCGCAGGAAGTTCAGGCAGTACTGAATCAGAAGAAGGCCCGTTTCTACGTGATTAATGCGGCCAAAATCGCTCGCGAATGCGGTCTGGCAGCGCGTATTAACACCGTTATGCAAATGGCATTCTTCCATTTGACGCAAATCTTACCCGGCGACAGCGCGTTGGTTGAATTGCAGGGTGCGATTGCGAAAAGCTATAGCAGTAAAGGTCAGGATCTGGTTGAACGTAACTGGCAGGCGCTGGCTCTGGCGCGTGAATCCGTCGCCGAAGTGGCACTCCAGCCAGTTGACCCGCACAGCGCTAACCGCCCACCGGTGGTTTCTGATGCCGCGCCGGATTTCGTGAAAACCGTTACCGCGGCAATGCTCGCCGGTCTGGGTGATGCTCTTCCCGTATCCGCGCTGCCGCCAGACGGCACCTGGCCAATGGGCACCACGCGTTGGGAAAAACGCAATATCGCCGAAGAGATCCCCATCTGGAAGGAAGAGCTGTGTACCCAGTGTAACCACTGCGTTGCCGCTTGCCCGCACTCGGCAATCCGCGCCAAAGTGGTTTCACCAGAAGCGATGGAAAACGCCCCTGCCAGCCTGCATTCTCTGGATGTGAAATCACGCGATATGCGCGGTCAGAAATATGTCCTGCAGGTTGCGCCTGAGGATTGCACCGGTTGTAATCTGTGCGTCGAAGTGTGCCCGGCGAAAGACAGGCAGAATCCGGAGATCAAGGCCATCAATATGATGTCGCGCCTTGAGCATGTTGAAGAAGAAAAAGTTAACTACGACTTCTTCCTCAATCTGCCGGAAATAGACCGCACTAAACTGGAACGCATTGATATTCGTACCTCACAGTTGATAACGCCGCTGTTTGAATATTCCGGCGCCTGCTCGGGCTGTGGTGAAACGCCGTATATCAAGCTGCTTACGCAACTGTACGGCGACCGCATGCTGATCGCCAATGCGACCGGCTGTTCATCGATTTATGGCGGTAACCTTCCCTCAACGCCGTATACCACCGACGCTAACGGTCGTGGGCCCGCGTGGGCAAACTCACTGTTTGAGGATAACGCCGAGTTCGGTCTGGGCTTCCGTCTGACGGTAGATCAGCACCGTGTGCGCGTTATGCGTTTATTGGAACAGTTTGCCGATAACATTCCGGCTGAACTGAATGACGCCCTGCACACTGAAGCGACGCCAGAAGTACGCCGTGAACAAGTTGCCGCGCTGCGCCAGCACCTGAAAGATGTCGAAGGCGCACAGCAGCTGTTAACCGATGCCGACGCGTTGGTCGAGAAATCCATCTGGCTGATTGGCGGCGACGGCTGGGCTTACGATATTGGTTTTGGCGGTCTGGATCACGTCCTGAGTCTGACCGAGAACGTCAATATTCTGGTGCTGGATACTCAATGTTACTCCAACACGGGTGGACAAGCGTCGAAAGCCACACCGCTCGGGGCTGTCACCAAATTTGGCGAACACGGCAAGCGCAAGGCGCGTAAAGATCTTGGCGTCAGTATGATGATGTACGGGCACGTGTATGTTGCACAGATCTCTCTGGGCGCACAGTTGAACCAGACGGTGAAAGCGATTCAGGAAGCGGAAGCCTATCCAGGTCCGTCACTGATTATCGCCTATAGCCCATGTGAGGAGCACGGTTACGATCTCGCGCTAAGCCACGATCAGATGCGCCAGTTGACGGCGACCGGATTCTGGCCGCTGTACCGCTTTGATCCGCGTCGTGCAGATGAAGGTAAATTGCCGCTGGCGCTGGACTCTCGCCCACCGTCAGACGCGCTGGCCGAAACATTGCTTAACGAGCAGCGCTTCCGCCGCCTGAATGCCCAACAGCCAGAAGTTGCTGAGCAGCTGTGGAAAGACGCCGCCGCCGATCTGCAAAAACGCTACGACTTCCTGGCCCAACTGGCAGGTAAAGCAGAAAAGAGCGGTGCCGAGTAATACATTTATCTCAGTATTTGCCTGGAACCAAAAAAAAAGCCCGAACAGTTGTTCGGGCTTGTCAATTTATTCGCTGGCTAATTAATAATTACCATCAATATACCAACGAAAAATAAAACGTGACAATAAAGGCATATAACACGCGCAGAATAGCCCAACAAAATTCAATTGTATAATTTTTATTTTATATATTTTCACGCGACACATTCATCGCAATTATCATCATTTCCGTAGAATTATTTATTTAAGGTTTTACTTAAGGCGTAACAATTCATATTTATCTCTTTACGGAACTTCTCCTTTAGCATGCTTTTACTCCCTACATGGGTAGTCACAGGTTAATAAAAAAACTAAAGGATTATTTCAATGAACAGAAAAGTACTGGCTCTCATAATTCCTGCCCTGCTGGCTGCAGGCGCTGCTCACGCTGCTGAAGTTTATAATAAAGACGGCAACAAATTAGATCTCTACGGTAAAGTAGACGGCCTGCGTTATTTCTCTGATGATGCCAACAAAGATGGCGATCAGACTTATGTTCGTGGCGGCTTCAAAGGTGAAACTCAGATCAACGATATGCTCACCGGTTACGGTCAGTGGGAATATCAGGTCAATGCCAACACCACTGAAGGCAACCGCAACAATAATTTCACTCGTCTGGCCTTTGCCGGTCTGAAATTCGGCGACTACGGCTCATTCGACTACGGCCGTAACTACGGCGTACTGTACGACGTAGAAGGCTGGACCGATATGCTGCCTGAGTTCGGCGGTGACTCCTACACCTATGCTGATAACTTTATGACCGGCCGTGCTAACGGCGTAGCAACTTACCGTAACACCGATTTCTTCGGTCTGGTAAACGGTCTGAACTTTGCACTGCAGTATCAGGGCGCAAACGAACAAGCGGGTGATGAGCAGGAAGGTACCGGTAACGGTAACGGCGGCGACCGTAACGTTCAGAACTCTAACGGCGACGGCTTCGGTATCTCCTCTACCTACGATCTGGGTATGGGCGTGAGCTTCGGTGCGGCATACTCTACTTCTGACCGTACTAACGAGCAGGTTAACGCAGGTAAAGCTGGCGGCAACGTTGCTGGCGGTGATACCGCTGACGCATGGACTACCGGCCTGAAATACGATGCCAACAACATCTATCTGGCAACCATGTACTCCGAAACCCGTAACATGACTCCGTACGGCGACAGCGGCGTAGCCAACAAAACCCAGAACTTCGAAGTCACTGCACAGTACCAGTTCGACTTCGGTCTGCGTCCGGCTGTGTCTTTCCTGATGTCTAAAGGTAAAGACCTGAACGCTACCGACGGTGACAAAGACCTGGTTAAATATGCTGATATCGGCGCTACCTACTACTTCAACAAAAACATGTCCACCTATGTTGATTACAAAATCAACCTGCTGGACGAAGACGACAGCTTCTACACTCGTAACAACATCTCTACTGATGACGTAGTTGCATTAGGTCTGGTTTACCAGTTCTAATCCCTCAGCCCGCTGGCAACAGCGGGCAATCCTTTCTTTGATAACCAATCTGTTTTATCCAGATCGAAATATTATATCTATTGTATTAAAACACGCCTTTGATAGATGATATCTTGCATTAAGACCTGTAGTAGAGGATACCTGCAATGAATCATCATCCTGTAAAATCATCCCGTATTGCATCCGTCGGCTATGACGAATCCTCTCACACGCTGGAAATTCGCTTTCACCAATTGGCCACCCTGCAATATCAGCCTGTCCCTGCCCGTATTTTTCGTGATTTCCTGAGCGTGGTCTCGAAAGGTCGATTTTACGACGGCGTAATAAAAGGCAAGTTTCCTGAAATCAAAATAAAGTGATGCCAAAATGTGATCTTTGTCATTGTACATAAAGTGCCATTACGCGGTAAGCTTTAGGTGGATACTTAAACAGGAGGTTTTATGAACAGAACGATTCTTGTACCCATCGATATTTCAGACTCAGAATTAACTCAACGCGTTATTGCCCATGTTGAAGCAGAGGCCAAAATTGACGATGCGCAGGTCCATTTTCTGACCGTAATTCCGTCACTGCCCTATTACGCTTCTCTGGGACTGGCCTACTCGGCAGAGTTACCGGCCATGGACGATCTGAAAGCCGAAGCAAAATCTCAACTGGAAGAGATTATCAAGAAGTTCAATATCCCAACGGACAGAGTGCACATTCATGTCGCAGAAGGTGCGCCGAAAGATAAGATTCTGGAGATCGCCAAAAAATTACCGGCTGATATGGTCATTATTGCCTCACACCGACCTGACATCACCACCTACCTGCTGGGCTCTAACGCAGCAGCAGTAGTGCGTCATGCGGAGTGTTCGGTACTGGTAGTCCGCTAAGCTTTCAGGCCCGCACATCGCTGCGGGCTTTTTGTTTCTACCACTTATACCCCACGATTCCTGTCCTAAATGTGCTGACATTTTTCCCGCTTATCCGTACCATACACGCCACAGTTTTTATATCAGACTTCTTTTGCCGGACTATCCGGCGTGATGCATACTCTTCTGATGCCACACTATGAATTGAGCCTCTATTAAATGTCGCAAAATCAAGATATTAGCAAGAAAGAACAATACAACCTGAACAAATTGCAAAAACGTCTGCGTCGTAACGTGGGCGAAGCCATTGCCGACTTCAATATGATCGAAGACGGCGATCGCATTATGGTGTGTCTTTCCGGCGGGAAAGACAGCTATACCATGCTGGAGATCCTGCGTAATTTGCAGCAAAGCGCCCCGATCAGTTTTTCCTTGGTTGCGGTTAACCTCGATCAAAAACAACCCGGCTTCCCAGAGCACATTCTGCCGGAGTATCTGGAACAGCTGGGCGTTGAGTACAAGATTGTCGAAGAAAACACTTACGGGATCGTCAAAGACAAAATCCCTGAAGGCAAAACGACCTGCTCGCTCTGCTCTCGCCTGCGTCGCGGCATTCTGTACCGTACGGCAACCGAGTTAGGTGCCACCAAGATTGCGCTCGGCCACCATCGCGACGACATCCTGCAAACGCTGTTTTTAAACATGTTCTACGGCGGAAAAATGAAAGGTATGCCGCCGAAGCTGATGAGTGATGACGGTAAGCACATCGTGATCCGCCCGCTGGCTTACTGCCGTGAGAAAGATATCGAGCGCTTCTCCGAAGCGAAAGGTTTCCCGATTATTCCGTGCAATCTGTGCGGCTCACAGCCTAACCTGCAGCGTCAGGTCATTGCTGACATGCTGCGTGACTGGGACAAACGCTATCCAGGTCGGATTGAAACCATGTTCAGTGCGATGCAGAACGTTGTGCCTTCACATCTGAGCGATATCAATCTGTTCGATTTTAAAGGCATTAAGCACGGTTCAGAGGTTGTGGACGGTGGTGATTTAGCGTTCGATCGTGAAGAGATCCCGCTGCAGCCTGCGGGCTGGCAGCCAGAAGAAGAAGATGCTCAACTGGATGAGTTACGCCTGAACGTGGTGGAAGTGAAGTAAGGCGATTATGTAAACGTCTTATCAGGCCTACAACGAGCATATACCCGTTGTAGGCCTGGTAAGCGGAGCACCATCAGGCACTCCAATGGGTATTTATTTCAATAAACGAACTCGGCAAGTCTTGCCTTTAATCTTACCGTTTTGCAATTGTTTCCACGCCTTGGGCGCTATGTTCTGGCGAACGGCGACATAGACGTGTGCCGGATGAACGGCAATTTTGCCGATATCGGCGCCATCCAGGCCAATATCACCGGTCAGAGCCCCCAGAACATCACCAGGACGCATTTTAGCCTTTTTGCCACCATCAATGCATAACGTCGCCATCTCTGCTTCCAGCGGCAGGATTGACACGTTAGCTGGCGCTGGCAGCCAGTTCAGCTTCAATTGCAGCATTTCAGAAAGAATATTGGCACGCTGTGCTTCTTCTGGCGCACAGAAACTAATCGCCAGACCGCTGTTACCGGCTCGCGCGGTACGTCCGATACGATGGACATGAACCTCCGGATCCCACGCCAGCTCGAAGTTAACCACCAGTTCGAGTGATTTAATATCCAGGCCACGTGCGGCCACATCGGTGGCAACCAGAACGCGTGCGCTGCCGTTGGCAAAACGCACCAGCGTCTGGTCGCGATCGCGCTGTTCAAGATCTCCATGCAGTGAAAGTGCGCTTTGCCCCGCTTCATTCAATGCGTCACACACGGCCTGACAGTCTTTTTTGGTGTTGCAAAAAACGACGCATGAAGCAGGCTGATGCTGGCTGAGCAATTTTTGCAGCAGCGGAATTTTTCCGTGGCTGGAGGTTTCGAAAAACTGCTGTTCAATCGCCGGTAACGCATCGACCGTATCAATTTCAATGGTTAATGGATTTTGTTGCACCCGGCCACTGATGGCGGCAATGGCTTCCGGCCAGGTCGCAGAAAACAGCAAGGTCTGGCGAGAAGCTGGTGCAAAGCGAATGACATCATCAATCGCATCGCTAAAGCCCATATCCAGCATACGGTCGGCTTCATCCATAACCAGCGTATTCAGGGCTTCCAGAGAAACGGTGCCTTTTTGCAGGTGGTCGAGTAAACGCCCCGGCGTGGCGACAATAATATGAGGTGCATGCTGCAGAGAGTCACGCTGTGCACCAAAGGGCTGCCCACCGCATAGCGTTAAGATCTTGGTGTTTGGCAGAAAGCGCGCTAAACGACGCAGTTCACCCGCCACCTGGTCGGCAAGCTCTCGGGTTGGGCACAGCACCAGAGACTGCGTCTGAAACAGCGCGGCATCAATATGCTGTAATAGCCCAAGACCAAAAGCAGCCGTTTTGCCACTGCCGGTTTTAGCCTGCACGCGAACATCTTTCCCCGCCAGGATTGCCGGTAATGCAGCAGCCTGAACAGGCGTCATTTCAAGATAACCCAGCTCGTTAAGGTTCTCGAGTTGAGCAGCAGGTAAAACATTCAGGGTTGAAAAAGCGGTCACAATTTAATCTCGCGGTAAAAACTAACATTCAGCAGGCGCGTATCCTCGCAGATCTACGCCCACGATGCGACAATTTAATAGGTTCTTCATCCGGCGGCGGATCCGGCATTGGCTGCGGACGAGGAATGGGATCGGGAATGGGAACCGGGTCAGTCGGGAGCGAATCCGTGTGCGCAGTTGCAATCAGACAGGTCATATACTCCTCCAGTCATTCAGGTTGACTCTTTTAGGGTAGACGCTGATTTCCTGCAGGCAAAAAAAAGCCGACTAATCTAAGCCGGCGTCGTACGAATCAATTGTGCTATGCAGTAATTCAAAAAAGGAAGTAAGACAATATGGAGCGCAACGCCCATCGCTTGACGTTGCATTCACCTGCGAGAGAGATATTGCCCCGAATAGGTAGATGGTTTATTGACCTCGCTCAAAATTCAGGACGTTTTCATGCGCAAAAGTCACTAAAAAACGTTGTTGTTACAACCATTTACTACGATGCAACCATAAAGTAACACCACCAATCAGGACCACTAACAGAATACAAAAAAGTGAGAAACCGAACTGCCAGCCACCGCCGGGGATACCGCCGAGGTTAACGCCGAAAAGCCCGGTTAAGAATGTGCTGGGAAGAAAAACCATTGCCATCAATGACATTGTATACGTTCGACGAGCCAGAGACTCCTGCATCACCTGCGCAATTTCATCCGCCATGATACCGGTCCTGGCAATACAGGCATCGATTTCATCCAGCCCTCTCCCCAGCCTGTCAGCGATATCCTGCATCCGTCGCCGATGGTCGTCAGTCATCCAGGACAACCGTTCGCTCGCCAGGCGGGCATAGACATCACGCTGTGGCGCCATATAACGGCGCATCACAATTAACTGCTTACGCAGTAATGCCAGGAAGCCACGCGGCGGGATCTGCTGATCGAGCAGGTTATCTTCCAGATCGATAATTTTGTCGTGCAACTGTTCGATAAATTCGCTGGCATGATCGGTCAGCGCATCACAAACATCCACCAGCCAACCGCCACAATCAGCCGGCCCTGTACCTTCCTGGAGGTCGCTGACCACATCATCCAGTGCCAGCACTTTGCGCTGACGCGTTGAGACAATCAGACGTTCATCCATATATAAACGCATCGCTACCAGTTGGTCAGGCCGCTCGTCGGTGCTGCCGTTGATACAGCGCAGCGTAATTAACGTACCTTCTCCTACCCTGCTGACACGCGGGCGCGTGCTTTCACCCGCCAGCGCATCACGCACGTTATTGGGAAGTAAGGGCGTTGTCGCCAGCCATTGCGCACTTTCAGGATGAGTATAATTAAGATGCAGCCAGCAGGGATGCTGAGTATCGATAACATCGTTATCTTCCAGTGGTTTCACCCCACCACGCCCATCCAACAGCCAGGCAAACACGGCATCCGGCACATTAACATCCGTTCCCTTAATGGCTTCCACAGCACCTCCACAAACATTCAGCTTTTTTCGTTAGTCTAGCCGTCAGAATATGTTAAGCAATATCTCATTGTCCCATTGTGCTGAAATGACTCATAAAAGTATCTGATAACAAAAAGCGCCGACAAATGTGGCGCTTGTTGCGAGGTACCCTGTTAAGCCCGCTGGCGTCTCTCAGATTCAAAAGCGTGACTTAAACGAAACTTGTGCGTTCGCGACTGGAGGTCAGTCACTTGATTTTTCAGAATATCCGAAGAGTCAGACAGCTCATCCACCATAATGGCGTTACTCTGGGTAACGTTTTCCAGTTCCGCGAGCGCATGAGTAATACTGATGATCCCTTTCTCCTGCTCCTGCGTAGTGGTTAATATCTCGCCCATCAGTTGGTTTAATTGCCCGGCACCACCAACAATATCCTGCATATTTTTTTCAGCTTCACGCACAATAGCCGCACCTTGCTGAACGTTTTCATGAGTTTGGGCAATCAGATGTTTAATATTCTTAGCGGCATCTGCGCTACGGTGCGCGAGCATTCGTACCTCTCCGGCCACCACGGAAAAACCTTTTCCATGTTCTCCCGCTCTCGCCGCTTCTACGGCGGCATTCAATGCCAGAATATTTGTCTGGAATGCAATACCATCTATCAGGGTAATAATTTCTGTCATCTGCTGGGCGCACTCGGTGATCGACTGCATATTGGTTGCGACCTGCACCATTAAATCACCGCCCTGCCGGGCAGATAGTGTTGCAATATTGGCCTTAGCACTCGCCATTTGCGTATTCTCTGCATTGTTACGCGTGCTGACCGCTATTTCATCCATGTTGGCAGCCGTTTGCATTAATGCTCCGGATTGCTGCTCTGTTTTTACTGATAACTCAGCGCTGCGTTCCGCGAGCTGTTCAGAGAGCGCCATCGCCGTTTGCGAAGATGTTCTGATCTCATTTACGAGTGTTGAAATATTACTTGATAAACTATTAATGCCCGGTATTAATCTTCCCGCACAGTTATTGCCAAACTCTGGAATACTAATCGCCAGATTCCCGGAGGTTACCTCCTCAATGCTTCTTTTAACCGTATTAATTGGCACGACTAAATATTTCGTCATGTACCACCACAAACATAATATAGAAGTAAAACTGACCAAATTAGTACCAATGATAATTACCGGGGGAGCGGAAAATATTATTTCAAAAACATTGAGAGCGACCGCCGTAATGAGCAGAAATAAAATAATAAAGGTTCTGACGCTAATATCATTTAACATTTTAGTCCTGTGCGCTAAGAAATAACGTGGATATTATTTTTTATAGCATCTGCAATGCAAATTTCCATAACGCGGAGACGAAAGACGAACTTTCAATGAGAGTCTGCAATCCTTTCACTTAAGACAGACAATCACACTATTGATTTACATTAAACAGGTGTTTTATCCTGCAAAGGATAATGCTGGCGCTTGTCGTTAGATTATTGTGATGACAAGCACGTCGTGTGCATAAAATGCACAGAATTATAAATCTTATGAATATTTGTATAAGTAAAGGTCTATCATTTTCGATGTTTGCCCCTTCCCTCTAATAGTCATTGTAAAAACACAAGAACATCCCAGGTTTTATCAGGTTAACTGGACAAAACCTGCTAAATTTATCATCACGTCTTTTTTTTGATAGGTAGTAAGATGTTGCACGTGTCGTGGGACCCTGTATTGATTGGGATTTCCTTTATTGTCGCGTTTATTGCCTCCTTTATTGCCCTCGACAGTGCGGGCAAAGTGGCAATTTCCAGCAGACGTGAATCTACCTTCTGGCGACTCTCTGGCGGCGCTACGCTGGGTATGGGGATCTGGTCGATGCATTTTATCGGTATGCTGGCCATGAAAATGAGTATGCCAATAAATTACCATTTATCCCTCACCGCGTTTTCGTTCTTTATTGCGCTCATTTCTGCGACAGTCGCCATCAATATCGCCATTTCTGGTAATACGCTATCAACAAAACGCCTGCTCATTGCTACCAGCATATTAAGTGCCGGTGTTGTTACAATGCACTACATTGGTATGTATGCCGTTATCGAACATGTGGCTATAACCTGGGATCGCTCGCTGATCCTGCTCTCCGTGATTATTGCCGTCGCTGCGTCTGGTGTGGGTTTGTGGCTGGCCTTTCACTTACGCCAAAATAGCCGTCGAGCGCTAATAAATCGGCTTATTGCTGCCTTTATTATGGCGCTGGCAATAGCCTCTATGCATTACACCGGTATGGGAGCAGCTACGTTCACCCATTTTGGACACACTGCGCACGATGGTCTCAGCACGCTGGAACTTTCTATCTGGGTCTGCGCCGTCACGCTTGTTATTTTGGGGATCATGCTGGTGGTTTCGATGGTGGATTCGCAACTCCGTACCTCCCGACTGGCTGACAATCTGCATCAGTTGAACTGCCAGCTTGAGCATCAGGTTCACTTCGACGCGCTGACCGGTCTCGCTAATCGTACGCAAATAGACACCTGCTTACTGGCCTGCCTGCGGCATTCTAAACTGCATCAGCAGCATTTCGCGTTGGTATTTATCGACCTCGATCGTTTTAAAGTCGTTAACGATACCTGGGGACATCACATTGGCGATCAGCTACTGATAGCCAGTACACAGCGAATCTTCACTTGCCTTGATGACTCAATGACGCTGGCAAGACTGGGGGGCGATGAATTTATCCTGCTGATTCCAGACTGCAACCAGCAGGATATCTCCGCCCTGCTGACGCGGATTGCCGATGTGATCGGTGAACCCTTTACCTTGTTCGGACATACCATTCGGGTTTCGTTAAGTGCGGGGAGCAGTATTTACCCTGAGCATGGCTCAACGCTGCATGAGCTAAAAGTGAAGGCCGATATGGCGATGTATCATGTCAAACAGGCGGGCAGAAACGGCTGGGCTATTTATCATCCGGAAATGGAAGCTATCGCGGATACACCGCCGACATTTTTACAAGAATTGTCGCAAGCGCTTGAACGCAACCAGTTTGAGCTATGGTATCAGCCTAAATATACCGCTGGAGATCATTCCCTGACCGGTTTTGAAGCATTATTACGCTGGCATCATCCGGAACGCGGCATGCTGCTGCCAGCCGAATTTCTTTCTGCGTTGGAAGATACGGGCCTGATTATTCCCGTTGGGAAATGGGTTATCCAGCAGGCATGCCTGCAGTTGCATCAATGGAAATTACAGGGAAATACAGAATGGACGCTCGCCGTTAACCTCTCACCCGCCCAGTTTGAACAGCATGATATTATTGATGTTGTTTGTAACGCCCTGGCGCAGTATCAACTGTCACCTGCTTGCCTCACGCTGGAACTCACTGAAAGCACCGCCCTTAAAAATTTGAAACGCAGTGTGGAAGTCCTGAATGCTTTTTCTGCTTTGGGGATCACCGTATCTATTGATGATTTCGGTACAGGTTATTCAAATATATTGATGCTGAAGTCTCTTCCGGCGCGCGAATTAAAAATTGACAGGATATTTGTCAAAGATATCAGCGAGAACAGCAAAAACACAAAAATTGTGTCTACCATTATTGACATAGCTCACTCCATGAATATGCGTGTGGTGGCAGAAGGAATAGAAACCCAGGAACAGGAAATACTCCTTACTCAGATGGGGTGTAGCATGCTGCAAGGTTTCTTGTTTGCAAAACCGCTGCCAGCACATAAGATTCATGAACTGATACAACAAGAAAACAGTATCAAGCAAAAGCCAGTTGTACACCCCTTGTCTCACCGACAATCAATAACATTGTGAGACGTAATATCTAAAAATATTCGCCATTTAACAGGCAACACAGCAGATAAAGATAACGGGATTATCGATGAGCACAACCGAGCTGCATTCACTGGATTTATTAACCTTTCCGGTGTGGATTGTTTTGCCACATACCGAAGAGCTGGTGTTCGCTAATAACGTTGCACGGGAGCTAATGCAGGGTCTCTGTTTTTCCCCGCTCCGCAAGGGAACATTTTCAACGCATGCTCAAAATGACTTAACCATGTATCTCAGCGACTTGCGAAATCATCACCATGTAGTGGAAATTCTCACGGTTTACCGCGACGGTGAAGAGATTGCGATGGCAAGTCGCCTTTCCATTAAACCCCTGCCTGGCATGGGTGAAGTCATCCTTTTCGAAGGCATTGAGACGCCTGCTGCACAGGGTCTGAAAGCGAGCCGTTCAGCAACCTATCAGCGGAAAAAACAGGGATTTTATGCGCGCTTCTTCCAGACTAATTCCGCGCCAATGTTACTTATTGATCCGTCCCGCGATGGGTTGATCGTGGATGCAAACCTCAGTGCGCTCAATTTTTATGGATACACTCATGATGTGATGTGTCAGAAACATACATGGGAAATCAATATGCTGGGCCGCCATATACTTCCGGTGATGCATGAAATCGCCCATCTGCCCGGCGGCCATAAACCTTTGCATTTTGTCCATAAACTGGCTGATGGGACTTCCCGTCATGTGCAAACCTACGCCGGACCGATCGAAATTTACGGTAATAAACTGATGTTGTGCATTATTCATGACATTACCGAACAAAAGCGGCTGGAACAGGAGCTGGAGCGTGCGGCCCTGCGAGATGTTTTAACGGGATTACTTAACCGCCGACATTTTTATCAGGTAACCGAGCCGGAACAGACGCATGCGATATCATTGACGCAGGACTACAGCCTGTTGTTGATCGATACGGATCGCTTTAAAAGCATTAACGATCTGTTTGGCCATTTAAAAGGCGACGAAGTGCTTTGTGCTCTGGCACGCACCCTGGAATCCTGTGCGCGAAAAGACGATCTTATTTTTCGCTGGGGTGGTGAAGAATTTGTGCTGCTCCTGCCGCGAACGTCGCTGGATGTCGCTCTCAACCTAGCAGAAGTGATCCGTGCGACAGTGGCAAAGGTGACTCTCCCTGGCCTTCCCCGCTTTACCGTCAGCATTGGTGTAGCACGGCACGAAACAAATGAAAGTATCGATGAGTTATTCAAACGTGTTGACGACGCGTTGTACAAAGCCAAGAACGAAGGCAGGAACAGAGTGCTGGCCGCCTGATGTTTACGTCGTTCAGCGACTACGTTTAGCGTGACGCTCCCAGTTATCCTGTTTTGCCTGCGCGGTTTTACGCAATGCCACATAGCATGCCCCGCTGCTGCCGTGATGCGGCAGTGCGGCGCAGTATGCTTGCACGTCGTCAAATTCCGTCAACCAGCGCGCTACGTAGCTGCGAATAATATTGGCATGAGAATTATCGTCACGTCCCTTGCCGTGTATCACCAGCACGTTACGCAACCCTTCTTGCTGCGCCTGCAGAATAAAGCTAAAGAGCATCTGACGACATGTTTCAACAGGTTGGCGAATAAGATTAAGACTCGCCTGCTGCGGGTATTTTCCGTTTCGCAGCTTGTCAGTCACACCGTTCTGTAAACCTTCGCGACGAAACTCGAGCGGCACACTTAACGGGACAATATCGAGAAATCCCGTCGAGAGAAAATTATCCAGTTGAAGCGTATCGATACGCGCCGGAGTGCGAAGATTGCGCATGGGCTGCCAGTGTACATCGGTATGGCTTTTCAGCGGTTGAACATCCCCCATAGCGTCAAGAAACAACGATGCATCATCAAGGTTCATGTTTCATCCTCCAGCGTATTGCGACGGGCATTATCATAACCGCGCACTATTATACCGACAACTATACCGGTAACGCTTTACGGTTATTTCCAATAATTAACCGGATCCGTCGCGCTGAACCGATCTACTCACGACAAGTTGATATCCATTTTTAGAGGTATAGCTGCGACGGTCACTGGCGTGATAATGTGTAGCCTCGCCTGAATGCTGTAATGAGAGAAACGGATGCTTAACTTACTGGAAGACACCATCGACACGCCGCTGGGCCCGCTGTGGGTTATTTGTGATGAGCAATTTCGCCTGCGTGCAGTGGAATGGGATCAGCACAGCGATCGCATGGAACAATTGCTTGATATTCATTACCGCACAGAAGGTTATCAGCGCATTACCGCCAAAAACCCAGGTGGATTAAGCGACAAACTCGCTGAGTATTTTGCCGGAAACCTCAGCATCATTGACACGCTTGAAACGGCAACCGCAGGGACGCCTTTCCAGCGTGAAGTCTGGCAAGCGTTACGCACTATCCCCTGCGGGCAGGTCATGCATTATGGTCAACTGGCCGAAAAATTGGGACGCCCCGGTGCTGCAAGGGCCGTCGGCGCAGCTAATGGCTCCAATCCAGTAAGCATTGTGGTCCCCTGTCATCGCGTCATTGGACGTAACGGCACCATGACCGGATATGCCGGTGGCGTACAACGAAAAGAGTGGTTATTGCGTCACGAAGGTTATTTGCTACTCTAGATTCCAGGCAATTAATGCCTTATCCATCACACTTCCGCATAATGCGGCCCCAAATTAATTGTGGTTAATCAAGCAGATACAAATATTCACTCCAGTTATGCTTGAATTATTCTCTCTTGGGAGTAGCTCAGGCTTACGTGCTCACCAAAAAGATGTTAAAATTGACAAATATCAATTACGGCTTGAGCAGACCTATGATCCCGGAAAAGCGAATTATACGGCGCATTCAGTCTGGCGGTTGTGCTATCCATTGCCAGGATTGCAGCATCAGCCAGCTTTGCATCCCGTTCACACTTAACGAGCATGAGCTTGACCAGCTCGATAACATCATCGAGCGCAAAAAGCCTATCCAAAAGGGGCAGACGCTCTTTAAAGCAGGTGATGAACTTAAATCACTCTATGCTATCCGCTCCGGAACGATTAAAAGCTATACCATTACCGAACAAGGCGATGAGCAGATTACTGGCTTCCATCTGGCGGGCGATCTGGTCGGTTTTGACGCGATTGGCAGCGGACATCACCCGAGCTTTGCTCAGGCGCTGGAAACCTCGATGGTATGCGAAATTCCTTTCGAAACCCTTGATGACCTGTCCGGCAAAATGCCAAATCTGCGTCAGCAGATGATGCGTCTGATGAGTGGCGAAATCAAAGGCGACCAGGATATGATCCTGTTGTTGTCGAAGAAAAACGCTGAAGAGCGCCTGGCGGCCTTTATCTACAATTTGTCTCGTCGCTTTGCCCAGCGTGGATTCTCGCCTCGTGAATTCCGCCTGACCATGACCCGTGGCGACATCGGTAACTACCTCGGTCTGACGGTTGAAACCATCAGCCGCCTGCTGGGTCGTTTCCAGAAAAGCGGTATGCTGGCGGTGAAAGGCAAATACATCACTATTGAGAATAGCGACGCGCTGGCAGTTCTTGCTGGCCATACGCGTAACGTTGCGTAATCTTTCCGCAAGCATCTCTGTTATCCTTCTGTCAAATCGCTAAATTATCCCGATTTATTGATCTGGCAGGAGGTTATTCCCTGTTTCAAACCACATTATTGGGTTACTCTTTTAGTTACAAACTGCGATGACAGTTGTAAGGAGACCCTGTATGGCTATGTATAAAAATATGCTGGTCGTCATCGACCCGAACCAGGACGATCAACCAGCATTACGGCGAGCTGTTTATTTGCATCAACGGATTGGTGGCAAAATTAAAGCCTTTTTGCCGATCTATGACTTTTCCTATGAGATGACTACCCTGCTGTCGCCCGATGAGCGTACGGCAATGCGTCAGGGGGTTATCAGCCAGCGAACTGCATGGATACGTGAACAAGCGAAATACTATATCGAAGCAGGGATCCCTCTGGAGATTAAAGTGGTCTGGCATAACCGACCCTTTGAAGCCATCATCCAGGAAGTCATCAGCGCCAAGCATGACCTGGTCCTCAAGATGGCGCACCAACACGACCGCCTCGAAGCCGTAATATTTACGCCAACCGACTGGCATTTATTGCGTAAATGTCCAAGTCCGGTATGGATGGTGAAAGACCAGCCATGGCCTGAAGGGGGTAAAGCACTGGTTGCAGTAAACCTCGCCAGTGAAGAGGCTTATCACAACGCGCTCAATGAAAAACTGGTCAAAGAGACGCTACAGCTTGCAGAACAGGTTAACCATACCGAAGTGCATCTGGTAGGCGCCTACCCTGTTACGCCAATCAACATCGCGATTGAACTGCCTGAATTTGATCCCAGCGTTTATAACGACGCAATCCGTGGACAGCATCTGCTGGCCATGAAGGCGCTACGCCAGAAATTCAGTATTGATGAGAAAGTGACGCACGTTGAAAAAGGCTTACCTGAAGAGGTCATTCCTGATTTAGCCGAGCACCTACAGGCAGGTATTGTGGTATTGGGGACCGTCGGACGTACCGGTATTTCTGCCGCGTTCCTTGGTAATACCGCGGAACAGGTTATCGATCATCTACGCTGTGACCTGCTGGTCATCAAGCCAGATGAATATCAGACGCCAGTTGAACTGGACGACGAAGAAGACGATTAACCACATAATAAAATGCCGGATGGCGATATCATCCGGCATTTTAAACGCCTAGTGTTGCTCCTCGCCGCCGAGAAAATAGATACCAAGCGGGATAGCCAACAGAATCGTAAACACCATGCTGTAGACACAAATCATTGCAGATTGAATGGCATACATTGAAGCGGTCCAGTCGGATAGCGGAATGTCATACTGTTCAATAACGCCGCCGATCGTCGCGCGCGTCACGACCGACGCTGCGATAATAAACACTCCAAGCAGGCACAACAAAAATTTCCGTCCCTTCGCTGTTTTCAGCTTAGCCATGATCATAGTACTGTCCTTTTGCAGATGAAAACCTTGTTACTTTGCGCTAACAATACCATGACATCAACTGACTGTCTGCTACATAAACCGCATACAGGGTTGACGTCAGCACTATTTCGCTGAAAATAATGCTGATTGCATTATTTATCTCTCCTTTTGATTAATGATCTGACCGCCCTAACTGAGTAAAATATCCGGGGATTAAGATGTCAGATGATATTTAGATAACATGGAGTTGCCAGGAAGAATCATGATCGCTGAACTGTTTATGAATAATGCGTTTAATTTGACGGTAATTCTCAGCTGCTGTGCCGCGCTGGTCCTGATGAGTGTCTGGTATCATCGTGGAGAGCGTCGCTGCAAAGGATTCATATTTCATGCCGCACAATTTTTTGTCTATGCCATTATCATTGGGACGTTTGGCAGCATTGCTAATAACGTTATCGAAAGTTACAGCCTGAAATTTATCTCCCCCAACGTGGTCGACTTTATCTGCACCTCGTTGATTGCATTGATCCTGACCATCAAACTTTTTCTGGTGATTAATCAGTTTGAAAAGACGCAGATTAATAAAGGCAGAGATATCACCAGCGCGAGGATCCTGTCGCGTATCATCAAGATTACCATCGTGGTTGCCATCATTTTACTGTATGGCGAACACTTCGGTATGAGCTTATCCGGTCTGTTAACCTTTGGCGGCATTGGCGGTATCGCTGTGGGTATGGCGGGGAAAGATATTCTGAGCAACTTCTTCTCAGGCATTATGCTCTATTTCGACAGACCGTTTAGCATCGGCGACTGGATCCGCTCCCCGGACCGCAATATTGAAGGCACAGTGGCCGAAATTGGCTGGCGAATGACTAAAATAAACACCTTCGACCATCGTCCGTTGTATGTGCCAAACTCGATTTTCTCCTCCATCAGCGTAGAAAATCCAGGGCGCATGACCAACCGGCGTATTAAAACGGTGATCGGGTTACGATATGAGGATGCCGATAAAGTCGGTGCTGTTGTCGAGTCGGTCAGAGAAATGCTGCAAAACCATCCAGGAATAGACCAGAAACAAACTCTGTTGGTCTATTTTAATGAATTTGCCGATTCATCGTTGAATATCATGGTGTATTGCTTCACGAAAACCACCGTCTGGAAGGAATGGCTCGCGGTACAGCAAGACGTTTATTTAAAGATTATCACGATAGTCCAGGCAAATGGCGCCGACTTTGCGTTCCCCAGCCAGACGCTGTATATGGATAATCCTGAAGCATCGCCGTCGACACACTAACAAAAAAAGACGCGGAAATCCGCGTCTTTTTTGTACTTATTTCAATGAGGCAATATCAATTACAAAGCGGTATTTCACATCGCTTTTCAACATCCGCTGCCAGGCATGATTAATATCCTGAATATTGATCACTTCAACATCGGCGGTAATACCATGCTGACCGCAAAAATCGAGCATCTCTTGCGTTTCGGCAATACCGCCGATAACTGAACCCGCCACAGACCTACGTCCAAGGATCAGGGGAACCGTATTCAGAAACGGATCCAACGCACCGAGATAACCAACCAGCACCAGCGTACCGCTTAGTGCCAGGGTTGGGATATACGGGTTCAGGTCATGAACGTAGGGCACAGTATCGATAATCAGATCAAACTGATTCGCTGTCACTTTCATCTGCTCACTGTCAGTGGAAAGCACAACATGACTGGCACCCAAACGTCTGGCATCAGCTTCTTTGCCCGGTGAACGCGTAAACAGCGTAACTTCCGCGCCCAGTGCATTTGCAAGTTTGATTGCCATATGCCCAAGTCCACCCAGACCAACAACCGCGACTTTACTGCCCTCGCCTACCTGCCAATGGCGCAGAGGCGACCATGTCGTGATCCCGGCGCAGAGCAGCGGTGCCGCACCGCGTAAATCGATCCCTTCAGGGACCTTCACCACAAACTTTTCAGTAACGACAATTTTGTCAGAATAACCGCCGAAAGTGGGCAGACCGTCATGACGGTCGATATCGTTATACGTTAGCGTGTTGCCTTCTTCGCAATATTGTTCCAGCCCTTGTTCACAGGCGCTACAGTGTTGACATGAATCAACCATGCAGCCTACCCCTGCGAGATCGCCCACGTTGAATTTCGTTACCGATTTACCAACATGCACCACGCGGCCAATGATTTCATGCCCTGGTACCATCGGATATTTAGCACCGCCCCAATCGTTGTAGGCGTTGTGGATATCCGAGTGGCAAACACCGCTGTATAAAATATCGATAACCACATCATCTTCACGCGGGTCACGACGAACAAAACTATGGGGGACTAAATCTTCTTTCACTGCCAGAGCAGCATAACCCTTCACGTTCATGACCATTGAGATCTCCTCAGGGATTAGGTGTTACCAGAACCTGCATAGTTCAGGGCAGCAGGTTGTACTCAGCGTCGCTAACCGGTTCCATCCATTCGTTCGACGCGCCAGGGGCCGGGATTTCCACGGCGATATGGGCAAACCAACTATCACGCGCAGCGCCGTGCCAATGTTTCATTCCCGCGGGAATATGCACGACATCACCGGTTTCCAGCTCGCGCGCCGGTTGATTCCATTCCTGATACCAGCCTCTACCACCGGTCACCAGCAATATTTGTCCGCCCTCATGATGAACATGCCAGAAGTTACGACAACCCGGTTCAAATGCGACATTGCCAATTACCACACCTTCCATGGAGAGCATGGTCAGATAGCTATCACCAGTGAAATACTTCGCATAAGCTTCATTTTTCTCGCCTCGCGGAAAGACGCTGTTACCATCAAATTGTTCGTTCATAGTGACTCCAGTATGAATAATGTCTGCGGTGTTCGTGCAAGACATTCATCAAAAACCGTACGGGCATAGCAGGACAGGCCGTTCAGGCTGCGAGGGAAACCGCAGTATGCATAGAGCTGTGCTTCATTGAGCGTGAGTCCCGCATCCAGTTGGTATTGCATATTCGACTCTCCAGAGCGGTGGCAACATTGCACCACCGGGGGCTGAAAACAGTAAAATTATAGAGACTCGACGTGACGGTGATTAGAGAGGAAAAGAAGGACAAACTTATGAGCTGAGTTCATCAATAATAAGCAGCAGGTACTCTTTATTTGCAGGTTACTGATTGATGACTTACGCCACAATCTCGATTAAATTGCCGTCAGGATCTTTTATCACCGCTTCGTAATAACCATCGCCCGTAGTGCGCGGACCTGAGACTAATATCCCCTGTTTCTGCGCTTGCATTGCAACGGCATCAACATTTTCATTGCCGCCAACAGAAATGGCGAGGTGTACCCATCCGCAACAATTATTGTCAGGTTGCTGCCCGACAAGACCCGGTTTGGTCATTAACTCAATTGCAATATCCTCGCCAATTTTGACAAAATAAGATTCAAACCCAGGGTTGGTTTTACTGCAGTATTTCTCGTTGATCTTACCGTCAAAAAATGAGACCCAGAAGCGAGCTTGCTGCTCGAGATTCTGTGTCCATAACGCCATATGCGCAATTTTCATAGCTTACCTCTTTCCGTTGTATCCAGAATAGTACGGTCCCTGTAAGGGATGTTGACATCGTTAATCATAATGCACGATCATGCACTTTATTGCTCGATTTTTATTTTACCTGGAGTATCTATGCTCGATTACGCCGCATTCCCGGAACAGCGCCAGGCGCTTATCTATCAGATCCTGCAAGAAAACGGCAGAGTCATTTGTTCTGAACTCGCGAACCGATTAGGCGTTTCTGAACATACAATTCGTCGTGACTTGCATGAATTGAGCAAAGATGGCGTGTGCAAGAAGGTCTATGGTGGCGCGGTAATTGCACTCCCTGAATCCGAAGACATTGCCGTGCGCAAGGGTATTAATGTGGCCAAAAAGAGCAACATCGCGCAGCGATGTGCCAGACTGGTCAAATCCGGAAGCTGTATTTTTATCGACACGGGTAGCACCAATCTGGCGATGGCAGAAGCTCTGCCCGCCGAACTGGCGTTAACCGTGGTGACAAATTCACCGGAGATTGCCGCCGTTTTGCTAAAAAAACCGCTGTTTGAGGTCATTATGCTGGGCGGCGCGGTACAGAGATCTTCTGGCGGGTGTGTGGGAGCTTCCGCCATCGCACAAGTGCAGGACATTTTATTCGATCAGGGATTTATTGGCGGCTGTGCGATGTCGCCTGAATCCGGCTTAACGGGGTTTGATTATGCGGATTGTGAGTTCAAAAAAGCGGTGATCAAACAATGTAATGAAACTATCGTCGCGCTAACTGCTGAAAAAATCCCAGCCGTCGCCCGATATGTCGTTACCGAAAGCAGCAATATTGATGTGATTGTTGTAGAGGACAACATCAGCAAAGAGTACGCCACAGCATTCCAGGCGCACGACATTCGGATTTATACCGTCTAACCGTGTCAGGCTCTCTGAAAACTTACTGTGCTAAACGTCGCTCCTGGCGTCAGCGCGGTGATAGCTGACAGACAATCCAGACGGATTTTTTGCTGATTTTCAGATTGCCCCACTACCAGAAATTCTTCTTTTTCCACGGTGGTACACGTCGTCAACGCTTTAGCATCAAAACATGTGCCATCCGTTAGTTCAATGCGCAACCAATAGTGGTATATGCAGGCGATTTCCAGATAATCATGAAGATCGCAATCTATCGGGTGATACTCTTCGGTCGTTTTCATCGCGTTACATTCCCCAACGTCTTGTATATTCGGGAAATCGCCAACGCAACTTCCCGAACTATCCAGCTATTTCAACGCTTCAATGGGAGCGCCAAAATTAATATGCAGCACATTGCCGTCAATCACCAGCGCCGGAACAGATTTCACGCCAGCCACTTCAGCCTCGGCAACCCGATCAGGATGCTCTCCCAGATGAACCACATCGATTTCAACATCCGCAGACAAGTGCTGCAGAAGAGTCTGTTCTGCGGAAACACAAACCGGGCAACCTGCATGATAGAAACGAGCTTTAGTCATGATACATCTCCTATAAATTATAGTATCGATTCGATACTATAATTTATAATACGTTGCTTTTATTCTTTGTCAATATAGTTTTTAATCGATACTATATGCCGAGGAGGATTTGTTATGCCCGACATGTCACTTTTCGACGTACTTGACCGGCTTTCCAGCCTGACACGGATGTGGTTTCGCCAGCATCCTTTACTGGTGGATCTTCAGCCAGTACAACTTAGTGCGTTAATGTATCTGGCCCGTTGTAACCGTTATTCCAATACGCCGCTTGGCGTGACAGACTACCTTGGTCTCACCAAAGGTACCGTGTCGCAATCGCTGAAGCTGTTGGAAAACAAAGGGTTGATTGTTCGCAAGCCGGATGACCGTGATAAACGTAGCGTCCATCTCCACTTAAGTGAGTCTGCCAATACCTTACTGGAAGCCCTGCTGCCCCCCACGTTTTTAGTGGAGGGTGAATCGGCAATGGGTGAACGGGCGAGCGTACTCAGAGAGCTGCTGTTAGAACTGTTACGCGGGATCCAGAGGAGCAACAATGTGCCTGGCTTTGGTCTTTGCCATAGCTGTCGGTTCCACCAAAAAATTGATGGTCAGGGATTTTGTAATCTGACGAAAGAGAGATTAAGTGAAGAAGACTCGTTGCTGATTTGCCGTGAGCATCAACCGCCGGAAACGTAGAATGGCTGATGCAAAATCACACCAGCCATTATCTCTGTCAGTGCTTAACGATATACATTGTGCGGCTATAGGCCACATCTTCAGGGTTAGTAATCGGATACCCTTTCAGCCACGGTTTAATTAAACGCCCATTAGTGTACTGATAGATCGGCGCAATAGGCGCCTGTTCCATCAGAATTTTCTCCGCAGCGTTATAATCAGCATTCCGCGCTTTTTCTGTATTCTCCAGAGTAGCCTGGGTCAACACTTTATCGTATGCAGGGTTATTAAAGCGGGAGATATTGCCCGTATGGGTCGATGTTAATAGCGACAGGAACGTAGAAGGTTCATTGTAGTCACCCACCCAGGAGGCACGGATCACATCAAAGTTGCCGGTATTACGACTATCAATATAGGTTTTCCACTCCTGGTTTTGCAGTTTCACGTCAACACCAAGGTTTTTCTTCCACATAGAAGCCACTGCGATAGCAATCTTCTGATGATTTTCTGAGGTGTTGTACAGCAGCGTCAGTTTAAGCGGTTTCTGTGGACCATAGCCCGCCGCACGCAGCAGCGTTTTCGCCTGCGCATTCAATTCTTCCTGACTCATTTGCTCAAACGGTGAAGGTTCCGGCACAAATCCTGCCGTTACATCCGGCGTAAAATGCCATGCAGGCTTCTCACCGGTACCCAGCACCTTCTCCGCCATCAGGCGACGATCGATAGTCATGCTGAGCGCCAGACGCACGCGTGAATCGGCAGTCGGTCCCTTCTGGGTATTAAAGGCATAATAATAAGTACCAAGCTGCGGCGGGGTGTAAACCTGACCCGGGATATCCTTCAACAGTTTCTGGTACATATTTTTCGGGAAGGATTCTGTGATATCAATATCACCAGCAAGATAGCGCTTGGTCGCTGCCGATTCCTGGTTAATTGGCAGGAAGGTAACTTTTTGCAGCACTGTTTTGGCGTTGTCCCAATAATGCGTGTTCGGGACAACTTCCAGTTTTTCGTTCACGACGCGATTTTTTAGCACATAGGCGCCGTTACCAATCAGGTTGCCCGGTTTGGTCCACTCTTTGCCGCTCTCAACGTTGGCTTTTTGTACCGGATAAAATGCAAAACTCGCCGTCAGATTGGCAAACCAGGGCAGCGGTTTATCCAGTTGAACTTTCAATGTCCGTGCATCGACAGCACTAACGCCAAGTTTATCAGGCGTGGCTTTGCCATCGATAATAGCCTGAGCATTATTAATGCCCGCCAGCGCAGCAAACCAGGCAAACGGCGACAGCGTTTTTGGATCAACCAGACGCTGCCAGCTGTAGACAAAATCCTGCGCCGTTACGGGCGTACCATCCGCCCATTGCGCATTGTCGCGCAGCGTAAACGTCCAGATGCGGTTATCGTTACTCTTCCACTGGGTAGCGACGCCAGGTACGATCTCACCCTTCTCATTCTGGTTGACCAGCCCTTCAAATAAATCACGAATTACCTGAATCTCAGGGAGCCCGACGGCCTTTGCCGGATCAAGCGACGCCGGTTCGTCTTTTATATGACGCACCAGTTCTTGTTTCTCTGCCAGTACCGTTCCGCTGGGAACATCAGCAGCCCAGGATAAAGAAATGCTGCTAACCAACAACGCACAACAGGTTACTGAAACAGAATGCTGCATAAGATACCCTCGATTCCGGCTACTAAGTGAATGTGTAATTATTTGTATCGCCAGCAGGAAATGCAATTAACTTCCGACAAGAAAGTGATATTACACCTGAAAAGATAAGTGTGTGAAAACGATTTGATTATCCATACATTTTGCACAACACTGCGAGTAACAATCCAAGCATTCAGAGATGACTATGACCGTTACCCGTCCCCGTGCCGAGCGCGGCGCATTCCCACCTGGAACCGAACATTACGGACGTTCATTGTTAGGCGCACCGCTAATCTGGTTTCCTGCACTGGCAGCCGATCGTGAAAGCGGCCTGATACTGGCGGGAACGCACGGCGACGAAAACTCCTCAGTCGTTACCCTTTCCTGCGCATTGCGTACGCTTAACCCTTCCCTGCGTCGCCATCATGTGGTGCTAGCCGTAAACCCTGACGGTTGCCAGCTTGGGCTGCGCGCAAATGCGAACGGCATCGATCTTAATCGTAACTTTCCCGCCGCAAACTGGAAAGCAGGCGAAACGGTGTATCGCTGGAACAGTAGCGCAGAAGAGCGTGATGTAGTGTTGTTGACCGGCGATCATCCGGGCTCGGAACCAGAAACCCAGGCATTGTGTCAGCTTATTCACCGAATTCATCCCGCCTGGGTAGTCTCTTTTCACGATCCACTGGCCTGTATTGAAGATCCCAGAAGCAGCGAGCTGGGCGCGTGGCTGGCACAATCGTTTGAATTGCCTCTGGTCACCAGTGTAGGTTATGAAACGCCCGGCTCTTTTGGTAGCTGGTGCGCAGACCTAAACTTACACTGTATAACCGCCGAATTTCCGCCCATTTCATCGGATGAAGCGAGCGAAAAATACCTGCTGGCAATGTCCAATCTCCTGCGCTGGCACCCTAGAGATAGAGCTGCCCGGTCGTAAAATGCAGGGCTGGCTCCGCATCGCTGGCAAGCCACGTTGGGCCATCAAGATCGGCAAAGTTAACCTGCGGCGTAAGCGGTAACGCCGCACCGATCGCCCGGGAGGTACACAGCATGCAGCCCAGCATCAGCGCAAATCCCTGTTCGCGTGCTTCGGTTGCCAGCGCGAGCGCTTCCGTCAGGCCGCCTGTTTTGTCCAGTTTGATATTGACCATTTCATAGCGTCCGTGCAGCGCTTTCAGACTGCTACGGGTGTGGCAGCTTTCATCTGCGCAGATGGGTAGCGGATGTACAAAATTCTCCAGCGCGGCATCATCCTGCGCCGGCAGCGGCTGCTCCAGCATCGCAACCCCTAAATCAGCCAGCAGCTGACAGCGTGCCGCAAGACCTTCTGCCCGCCAGGATTCGTTGGCGTCGACAATAATCGTGGCGTCAGGAACAGCCGCACGAATGGCAACCATTCGCTCACTAATCAAGCGAGCATCCAGTTTAACTTTCAGCAATTTCGCGCCATTTTCCCACAGCGCAGCCGCGCTCGCGGCCATTTGTTCCGGTGAGCCAATCACCACTGTTTGCGCCGTCGTCACCACATCCGCCAGCTCACTTCCCACCAATTCCGCCAGCGACTGCTGCTGTTGACGCGAACTTAGATCCCACAACGCGCAATCCACGGCATTACGCGCTGCCCCCGCTGGCAGCTGCTTTTGCAGCTCTTCACGCGTCATTCCGTTTTCCAGTTGTGGCGCAATGCTCATAATTTGCGCCAGCACTGAGGCATCGCTTTCACCGTAGCGCGGGTACGGTGTGCACTCGCCAATACCTGTGACGCCGTTTTCTTCCACTTCGACAACCACCACATGCGCTTCGGTCCGGCTCCCACGGGCAATGACAAAGGGAGTGTGCAGCGGCCAGGCTTCCTCATATACCTTAACTGTTCTCATTTGTTTTCCTTAATGCAGTCCCTGAAGCGGATATCCGCAAATAGCGTTTGCCGTGTTAACTGCTGATGGCATAAACTAGCCTCGACGTTAACTATATGTAAACAGGAAGATAACCATGTCACAAACCGTTCATTTCCAGGGCAACCCGGTTGCAGTTGCCGGCTCTATTCCTCAGGCTGGAAGCAAAGCTCAGGCTTTTACCCTTGTGGCTAAAGACCTGTCTGACGTTACGCTGGGCCAGTTCGCAGGCAAGCGCAAAGTGCTGAATATTTTCCCAAGCATCGATACCGGCGTTTGCGCGGCATCGGTACGTAAGTTTAACCAACTGGCGACAGAAATCGACAATACCGTCGTACTGTGCATCTCAGCCGACCTGCCATTCGCCCACTCTCGTTTTTGCGGCGCGGAAGGTCTGAGCAACGTTATCACGCTGTCCACCCTGCGCAACGCAGAATTCCTGAAAAACTACGGTGTTGAAATCGCTGAAGGCCCGCTGAAAGGCCTGGCCGCACGTGCCGTGGTCGTTATTGATGAAAATGATAACGTTGTTTTCAGCCAGCTGGTCAATGAAATCACCAACGAACCAGACTACACTGCTGCGCTGGACGTACTGAAAGCGTAAGCTGCGTCTGCATACAAAAATGCCTCCGCATGGAGGCATTTTCATTTACGGCATTACTCTTCGCTTTTTTTCTGCTGGCTCAGGCCGTACTCGCGCAATTTGTTAGCAATCGCAGTATGCGAAACGCCGAGGCGCTTGGCCAGCTTGCGCGTGCTGGGATAATTCATATACAGCTGCGTCAGCACGGAGCGTTCAAAGCGGCTGGTGATTTCATCCAGCGACCCTTCCATCACCTCTTCTCCGACAGCAACCGTTGCCGCATCGTAATCCGGCAACAAAATATCCTGTGGTCGTAGCTCATAGCCTTCTAGCTGGGTCAGCGCCCGGTAGATCGCATTTTTAAGCTGACGCACGTTGCCCGGCCAACCATAACGAGTTAGTACCGTGCTGAGATCTGCGGACAGTTTCGGACGCGGCACGCCCTGCTCGTCGGCAAAACGCGCCACAAACAGTTCGGTAAGCGGCATAATATCTTGTGGGCAATCGCGCAGCGGCGGCAGGTTTAGCGTTAGTACATTCAGACGATAATAGAGGTCTTCACGGAAAAGTCCTTTCTGCACCAGTTCCACAAGGTTCTTTTGCGTTGCGCAAATCACGCGAACATCAACATGAACTTCGTGATCTTCTCCCACACGACGGAACGTGCCGTCATTGAGAAAACGCAGCAATTTGGTCTGCATACGCGGCGACATTTCGCCAATTTCATCTAACAGAACCGAACCGCCATTCGCCTGCTCAAAGAAGCCTTTTTTACCTTCCGGCGCATGGCCAAACAGCTCGCTCTCAACCGCATCTTCAGGAATTGACGCGCAGTTCAGCGCCAGATACGGTTTCGACGCACGCGGACTTGCCAGGTGGCAGGCATGAGCAAAGAGATCTTTGCCGGTGCCGGTATTACCTGTAATCAGCAGCGGCGCGCTCAGCGTCGCCAGCTTACGCGCCTGTTCCACCACATGTTTCATTTTGGCGCTGACGGCAATAATCTGGCTAAACGCGCTGAGATCCTGCGTAGTCATATTTTGCAGCTGGCGTCCCATTCGGATAGTGGAGCGCAACATCACCACCGCACCGGTCAGCATCTGCTCCTGATTTTCGCCCTGCAAATGGACAGGCGTAATTTCCATCAGGAAATTCTGTCCGTTAATCACGACATGTTCGCTATGGGAATCCTGCGGATTGCTTTCCAGCCAGCGCTGGAAGTTAAACCCATTGATTAACTGGGCAGCGGTATGATTGCGCATCCGTTCCTGACTGTGGGCGAAAAGCTGACAGCTCGCAGGATTCGCCATCTCGATTTTGCTTTTCATATCCAGAGAAAGGACCGGTTCTGGTAGCGCCTCAAGCAGCGCGCTCAGCGCAAGATGTTCACGCTCTGAAGGCATCCAGGGTACAGTACGCACATCCGTAACGCCTGATATACGGCGGATTTCAGCCATCAGACTGCTGAAGTTGGTGAACTCCAGCTCCGCAAAATTAAGGTAAATTCGCCCGATGGGGTCAATCTCGATACCGCGTAAATCAATGCTTCTCAGCACCAGTAAATCGAGCAGTTCGCGGGTCAGACCAAGACGGTCTTCACAAAAGACTTCCAAACGCATAGGAACCTTCACCTGGACAAGGGATTATGTGTTAAATGATAAGCCAGTATTTGGTTTGCAGGAAGAACTCTGTCAACAAATATTGACAGCGAGCTGGAAAATTGGGCGCCGGGGCGTAAAGTTAAACGATCGGCGCCTGTTTTATAGTTAACTTTCGCGCGGAGATTTATTCTTTTGTAAGGTCTCTTTCACCTGACCAATCAGTTGGCGGCGGAAATCGCCCAGCCGTGGCTTATCATCATCGATCCACGGCAATGGTCGGCAAAGTTCCATAGCTTTAATGCCCAGACGTGCCGTTAATAACCCCGCGCCAATGCCCTGAGCTGCACGCGTTGATAAGCGGGCGGCTAAATCCTGCGACATCCAGTCCATTCCTACTTCCCGCACCAGTTCACTGGCCCCGGCAAAAGCGATATTCAACAGCACCAGACGGAACAAACGCAGGCGGCTGTAATAACCCAGCTCAATGCCATACAGCGAAGCAATACGATTAATCAGCCGCAGATTGCGCCAGGCGATAAACGCCATATCCACCAGCGCTAGCGGACTGACGGCAATCATCAGTGTGGATTCTGCCGCTGAACGGCTAATCTCACGCCGGGCTTGCGCATCCAGCACCGGCTGCACCAGATGGGCGTACAGACTAACCACTTCACGATCGTTCTGCGTTTCATGAATTGAGGCATACCAGCGCTGCAATGCCGGATGAGACTGATCGATGCCCGCCTGCTGCGCCAGCTTTTCACAAAATGCACGGCCTTTTCCGGTTCCATGGCTGTGGAGCAGATCTCGCGCTTCATCGCGCTCGTGCGCGCGCTGACGCAATCGCCATAGCCGACGCCATTCGGTCGCCACTGATCCAACCCCTGCACCGATAATCAATGCGCCTGCGGCACATCCTCCCAGCGCGACCCAATCCTGAGTCTGCCAGGCATTCATGGTCCACTGCACACCCTGAGCGACAACGCTCACGCCAAACAGCGCCAGGCCACCCATCACCATCTTACGCCACAGACTACGTTTAGGGCGAAGGGCCGCATCAATAACGGCTTCTGCCTGACCTTCGTCTTCCAGTGGTTCATCCACTGTCGCCGGAGAAAAAGTCTGCGCCTCCGTTTCGTTAAACATCTGCTGCGCTTTAAACGCCGCATTTTGTTCCACATCCAGCGGACCTGAAAAATCGATACGCGGTTTTAACGGCTCGCTCATCGCAATTTATCTCCTATTAAAAACTCCAGCGCGGCATCAAGACGAATATGCGGTAAGGGCTTATCGACATCCATCACCTGCGGGCGAAATGCCTCAAACTGGAAGCCCTGGCTGTCCCAAAACGCTTGTCCAGGTAAACGCGCGGGGACTTCACCAGGATAGACCGTCAGCGGTTCGCCATCGCTCAGACGATTACCACGCAGCGCGGGGATCTTCTCACCCTTCACATCGATCAGGCCGCTGGTGGTTGCCTGCACCGATGCCAGCCCCAGACAATCCATGCTGATGCCTTCGAACGCAGCGTTTTGCCAGGCATCCTGGATCAACTGCTGTAAAAGCGACACCATATTGGCGTGCTGATCGACCGTGACATGGTCAGCTTTGGTGGAGGCAAACAGCAGTTTGTCGATCACCGGAGAAAACAGCCGACGAAACAGCGTGCGCTGTCCATAATGGAAACTTTGCATCAGTTGGGTCAGCGCCAGACGCATGTCGTTAAACGCCTGTGGCCCGCTGTTGAGCGGTTGCAGGCAATCGACCAGCACAATCTGACGATCAAAGCGCAGGAAGTGATTCTTATAAAATCCCTTCACGACTTTTTCACAGTAGTAATTAAACCTGTCGCGCAGCATGCCCGCATTGGTGTGTTTATCTGCCTGCGCCAGCTTCGATTCTCCCCAGGCATCAACGTCCGGCCACGGGAAGAATTGCAACGCAGGCGCGCCCGCCATATCTCCTGGCAGAACAAAACGGCCCGGCTGAATAAAGTGCAGTCCCTGCTGCTTGCATTGATGCAGATACTCCGTCCAGGCAGCAGCAATTTCCGCCAGACGGTTTTCGTCAGCAGGTGCCAGTGGATCCAGCCCGTGGCTTAACTGCCGCCATTTTGCAGACCATTCGCCACGCTGCCCCTGTAATAATCCGGTCATTTGCCGCGACCAGCTCAAATAATCCTGGGCCAGCATCGGTAAATCGAGTAGCCACTCCCCCGGATAATCGACGATTTCCAGGTACAGCGTGGAGGTGTCTTTAAAGTGGCGCAGTAATGAGTCATTAGACTTGTAACGCAGCGCCAGACGAATTTCACTCACACCGCGCGTTGGTGTCGGCCAGGTCGGCGGAGAGCCATACAGCTGCGCCAGTCCTTCATCATAGGTAAAGCGCGGAATACCAAAGTCGCGTTGTGGAACCCGTTTCACGCCAAGCAGACGCTCTTCGCGCACGCAACTGAGCAACGGCAAACGCGCACCGGCATGAATATTGAGTAACTGATTTACCATTGCGGTGATAAACGCCGTTTTACCGCTCCGGCTAAGTCCGGTGACAGCCAGGCGTAAATGCCGGTCTACGCCGCGATTAACCAGCGAATTGAATTCATTTTTAAGTCGCTTCATCGCCATCCCGTTTTGCTGAAGGAACCGAAGAAATTATAACAAACAGGAAGTAAAGATAGGGGTCAATTCTTACTTATCAACTACCTGAGCTGTATCAGGCGGCATTATTCTTACCGCCTGTAGCAGAATGAATGTGGGCGGTTTATTTATTCTCTACTTTAGGAAGCGCTATCTGATTGATGCCACCTTCGTTGGTCACCTGCGTGTAGCCCATTTCAGTCAGCATATCTTTCGCCTGCCCTGATTGACGCCCGGAGTTGCAATAGAGCTTCACGGTATCGTTCTTATCTGGAACTTCAGTTACGATACGCGCCTTGATCTCTTTTAACGGGATGTTGACAGCCCCCTGAATATGCTGCTGTTGGTACTGTTCAGGAACGCGAACATCAATCCAGTGCTCGGCAGCATAAACCGGCATGCCAATAACCAGTGCCAACGCTAATACGCTTTTCTTCAACATAATATCTTCCTGACTGATAGTTGGATTTAACCCTTACACTATACGCCAGTTCTTAAGAAAATATTGCGACCGCATTATCACCGTCCGCACCCGTGGACGATTGTTCCTCAGCACGCACATAGTGCGGTTAGCCTTTTGATTTTCCTACCCGCATTCCGAGATTGTTGTCATTCGCCACTTAACTCCATAATATGTCCGCCATTGACTCTCGGACGGAGCTTGGGATCTATGTCTCCTACCATTTATGATATTGCACGAGCCGCTGGTGTATCAAAATCCACGGTATCGCGCGTGCTTAATAAGCAAACCAACATCTCGCCGGAGGCGCTTGAAAAGGTGCTGCGCGCAATTGATGAGTTACAGTATCAGCCGAATAAACTTGCTCGCGCGCTTACCTCTTCCGGGTTTGATGCAATAATGGTGATATCCACCCGTTCTGCAAAAACAACTGCCGGTAATCCGTTTTTCTCTGAAGTATTGCATGCAATTACTGCCAAGGCTGAAGAAGTCGGTTTTGATGTCATATTGCAGACGTCGCGAAGCACCGAAGATGATTTACAAAAATGTGAGAGCAAAATTAAGCAGAAGTTGATCAAAGGGATCATTATGCTGAGCTCTCCTGCCGATGAATCATTTTTTGCTCGGTTGGATAAATACAACGTCCCGGTTGTGGTTATCGGGAAGGTTGAAGGTGACTACACTAATGTCTATTCTGTAGACACCGATAATTATCGCGACAGTATTACGCTGACAAATGCGCTGATTGAGAGTGGCCACCGTAATATTGCCTGTTTGCATGCACCGCTTGACGTTCATGTTTCTATCGATCGCGTTAACGGTTATAAAGCCAGCCTTCAGGCACATAACATTAAAATGCGCGATGAGTGGGTTATTGACGGGGGGTATACTCATGAAACCGCCCTACTTGCTTCTCGAAAATTACTTAGTCAGCAACCGTTACCCGATGCCGTATTTGCGACAGACAGCTTGAAGTTAATGAGTTTATATCGCGTAGCGGCCGAGAAAAATATTTCCATTCCAAAGCAACTTGCCGTTGTAGGCTATAGTAATGAGCTACTTTCTTTTATGCTCACACCAGTTCCTGGTGGAATTGATGTACCTACTCAGCAGTTGGGTGAACAAAGTTGTAATTTATTATTTAATCTGATTGCAGGTGAAAAAGGGTTACAGAATATCACGGTGAGCACGCAAATATCATTGGCGGACTCACTGGTGTAAAAACAGGGGCATAATAATGCCCCTGTTCATTTTTAGAATGCGTAGTTCACGCCTATGCCAGCATAATGGAACCTGTCGTTTTCACCTTCGTCATGATCTTCCCATTCATAAGCATACTCCAGAGACATTGATAAACCGTTCTGGAAATCATACGCATACAATAAACCGAGGCGATTGAAATCATGGCCTTCGCGTTCAGGATCATCCTGCCAGTCCCAGTTTGACCAGCGATCAAGCCCGATACGGGTATACGGCGTCAGGGTTGTATTGCCGAAGGACAGAGGCAGATAAGCCCGAATTTCCTGGGTTGAGAACTCACCATTATTACGCGAGTCCGCCAGATTAAAGCCGCGTTCAAGGTAATAGTTGACCGTTAATCCTACTGTTTCGTTAAACGTATAATTCAACCCGCTCTCACTTTCGACGCGGCTATCAGAGTAGCCGGTGGTGCTCAAATCATTAACGAATTGATACATCGCAAACCAGCCGCTAAAGCGCAGGTCATCAGTAAGTTTAACATCCCAATCTGGCTGCACTTTCCAGCGCTGCATATTAGCAGTGTCTTTTCCGGGTTCATTGACATAGTGATAACCGTAATTACGGAAGCCACCGGTCAGACCGAAATTAACATTCTCGCTTTCAAGGAATTGATAGCGGACTTCCAGTTCAGGGCGGTCAAACCACGTACCGCGCTTACCCTCGCTGTAATCAACCGGTCCTTCCTGGTAATAGGCCAGAGATATTTTCCACGGCCCATTGGACGCATTAAAATAGACGGACGGTTCAGCCAGTCCATCCATATCTTCGCCCTGACCTTCAACGTTTTCTATTTCGTACATAGCACCGATATTAAAGTGCCAGTCATTCTTTTCAGCAGCCTGCGCGCAGGCCATTCCCGCGCTCATAATCAGCGCAGTCGCGGACAGTAGGGTTTTCATTATTATTCCTTGTTAAAATACTCGCAAAAATGCCCCAAGGCGCGGGGGATTATTATCCCCCGGAATTTTATTGAATAGCCACTTCAGTTTCAGTATCAAAGAAATGGCATTTCGCCATATCGAAATGGATGGTAATATTTTCTCCCGCATGATAATCATTCATTGCCCCGGCACGGACCACTAACTCATGCCCCCCAACAATGGTATAAAGCATAAATTCAGCGCCAGTTAATTCTGCAACGCTAATTTTTGCCGGTACACTATTTTCATTATTAAGCTGCGAAAGTATATCTTCAGGGCGAATTCCCAGCATGACCGCCTGATGTTCATAACCCTGTGCTTTTAATTGTGCTAATTTATTCTCTGGAATCGTTAATTTTAGTGTTTCAGTAACAAACTTATCACCGTCAATCGCGCCACGAATAAAGTTCATGGCCGGTGAGCCAATAAATCCTGCGACAAACATATTTGCTGGGTGGTTATAAACTGTTTTCGGCGCACCAACCTGCTGAACAATACCATCCTTCATAATCACAATACGCGTCGCCATCGTCATGGCTTCTGTTTGATCGTGGGTAACATATATCATGGTGGTATTGAGTTTCTGATGCAGCTTGCTTATTTCTGCCCGCATCTGTACGCGAAGTTTGGCATCGAGATTCGATAAGGGTTCATCCATCAGGAAGACCCCTGCCTCACGAACAATCGCACGCCCCAGTGCCACACGTTGACGCTGACCACCGGATAACGCACCCGGTTTACGTTGCAGATAATCGCGCAGGCCAAGGATTTGCGCCGCCCAGTTGACACGTTCCTCAATCACGACAGGGGCAATTTTCTGCATTTTCAGGCCAAACGCCATGTTGTCATAGACTGTCATGTGCGGGTACAACGCGTAGTTCTGAAAGACCATCGCAATGTTGCGCGATTTCGCCGGCACATCGTTCATCCGTTTACCGTCAATCAGCAGATCGCCACCGCTGATCTCCTCCAGACCGGCGATCATGCGCAACGTCGTTGACTTCCCACAGCCTGAAGGGCCAACAAAAACAATAAACTCTTTATCTTCAATTTCCAGATTGAAGTCTTTAACGACGTGTACCTGGTTGTCGTAAATTTTTTGAATGTGTTGCAACGAAAGCTGTGCCATGTTGAATCCTTTACTTGTCGTGTTGCCAGAGAGCCGATAAGCACGGCCACGTCAGAAATTCGGTTGAAGGAAGTTGCAAGCTTGCTCCGTTCAGCCCCGTACCAATGCCAACAGAGAGCATGCCGCAGGCGTTGATCGCATCAATACCCGCCTGAGCATCTTCTATGCCAATGCACTGCTGCGGGTCAGCGCCAAGGCCCGCACAGGCTGCCAGAAAAATCTCCGGATCCGGTTTCGAGCGAGAAATTAGCGCGGCATCCGCACAGAAATCAAAATAAGATTTAAGATCAAGCGCTTGTAAAATCGCAGGGGCATTGAGCGACACAGAGGCCAGCCCCACCGGAATCCGCTCTTCCCGCAACGTCATCAGCAGCTCACGTATTCCCGGCAATACCGAGTTCACCGTCAACTGGCGCAAAGAATGGACATACAGTCTGTTTTTTCTCTCGGCCAATTGTGCGCAAACCTCAGGTGTAAACTCCCCCGCTTTCCCGCCATATTGCAAAATACGCTGTAGCGATTCGCCGCGACTAATCCCTTTCAGGCTGTCATTAAATGCCTCGTTAATCGCAATCCCTATTTCACCGGCTACCTGCCGCCAGGCGAGAAAATGCAGATGTGCAGTGTCGGTAATCACGCCATCTAAATCAAAAATGATGGCCTGTGGTTTGAGGATCATTCATCATCCCCTTTCGTGGTAGCGGTCCCATAAGTGGGCGAAATAATGGCGTCATTGCAGATAACTATCTCCCCCTGAACAGAGATCTTTTCCCCTTTTACCCAAAGAGTAATCTGCTCGGCGCTGTTAATACGGATTTCAGTTGCATTGATGGTTACCTGCAAATCGATACCCTGCCAGCGCAGTGGGAAAGACAGTGTTTGCCAATGTTCCGGTAATGCAGGGGCAAGATGTAACTCCCCATGGCGAACATTCACTCCGGCAAATCCCTGGATAGCGCCCAACCAGATTGCGCCCGTTGCCGCCGCATGAATACCATCATCGCAGCTGTGCGGGTCATCCCCGAGATCGATTAGCGAACCTTCGCGCCAAAACCGATACCCCTGAGCCGAATCACCACAACGCGCAGCCACAATCCCGTGAATCGCCTTACTCAAAGAGGAGTCGTGAATCGTACGTGGCTCGTAATAACGCAGGTTAGCCAGACAGGTTTGCGGGCTAAATTGCTCCGGCAACATGTAGGTCAGCATCACGACATCAGCCTGTTTGAGAATTTGCATCTCATTGACTTCTGCACGGGAGTAATCGAGCAAAATGGTCTGCTTGCCCGCTTTGGCTTTATACTGCGACAGATCGATAACCGGTTTGTTCAGGAAGGTATCATCCTGAGGAAGCACGCCATCGGGCTGCACTTCCGGTCGCCAGAGATACTGTAAAAAATGCTCTGCGCGATGAATAAACGTGTCATCGCCACAGCCCAACCGACGGGCAAAACCCAGCGCCTGCTCTACGTTGTACCAGGCCATGTAGTTGGTGAACGCATTGTTGTTCACATGCTCAGTGTATTCATCCGGGCCAATCACATCGTGGATCTCTAAACGATCGTTGACCATGACAGCCCTGCTAATCCAGAACTTCGCCGTTTCCAGCAGCAGCGTCATGCCCTCACGGGTCATGAAGTTTAGATCCCCTGTGGCATGCCAGTAATTGATTACCGCCCAGGCAACATCCGCCACGAGGTGATGTTCAGCCTGTGCGGAGGCCACTTTTTGCCGCAGCCCGGTACGGATGTTGATCGCCGCGAATTCAGGCGTTTCCTCATCACCGCTGCGAGCGCTTTCCCACGGGAACAACGCGCCCTGCCAACCGTTACGGCGGGCTTTCTCACGCGCGCCCGGCAAATTATGCCAGCGGTAACGCAATAGACTTCTCGCGGTTTTCGGTTCGGTAAACAAGTGAAACGGTAACAAAAAGACCTCAGTATCCCAGAAGATGTGGCCTTTATACCCTTCACCCGTCAGACCTTTGGCCGCAATACTGCTGCGCTCATCATGGTCTGGGGTCATCACACGCAGATGATAGAGGGCATAGTCCAGCGCGCGCTGATCGCTAATATCAGAGCTGGTAACCTGAACGCGACGAGTTTGCCACCAGGCATGCCAGTTGGCGCTCGACTCAGCCAACAGAGCGTCATATCCTTGTTGCGCGCATGCTTCAATGTTACGCAGCGACTGGCGTCCCCAGGTCTCAAGCGACAGGTTGCGTTCGCTCGTCCAGTCAACCCAACTCATTTTCGTCAGCGTGACGCGCTGCCCGGCTTGCGCCTGCACGGTGTTGTGTTGTAACAACCGACGTTCTTTCGCGGTGAAGCAGCGCTGCGCTGCGCCGTCGACGTCACAATATGAGGTGATCGCGATATCGTTGCGATTGTCCTGGGTTGTGTAAATGCCCTGCAGAAGATGCTGACCAAATACTCTAATCTGTGTTTCATCCAGATGCTGACGACCATGATTGGTGATCGTGGCATCAATACCGGTTGAGATACCAATGCTGGCATCGGCATCCAGTGGCGTTACGACCACTTCCATAGCAAACAGCGGCAGCTTCTGTGCTGAGACAAACCGCCGACTCTCAATAGCGAAACGCGCCCCGCCAGGCGCATGCCAGATAAGCGCACGGCGCAATTCCCCGCTGGCAAAATCCAGTTCGCGATGCCAGCTTTCAATCACGCCGCTGGTTAGCGAGAAAATCTCGCCATTAAGCGTGATCTCCACTCCGACTACATCGGGTAGATTAACCAGTTCATTAATTTCGCCTTTACCCGCACGGTGATACAACCCAGCCAGATACATGCCACGAGTCTGTAAGGTGTAAGCTTCCTCGTGGCTGGCGCGAATTCCCATATACCCGTTACCGGTCGTCATGAGTGACGCATATTTATTCAGGCTGTGTGGGCAAAAAGCCGGTTCAGTTAGCATTACTGGCTTCGTCATAAGTCTACGTAGGTCCCTGTTTCAGCCGATTGGTACAGTGCGGCAACCAGTTGTTGAATAACGACGCCCTGCTCTGCGTCAGCAATAGTGACAGGCTCGCCCTGGACATGGTTAACGAAGGCTTCCATGCTGCGATAATGACGGTTGTCATCAGCCATCTCGCGCGCAAGCAGCACGTCAAGCGTACCATCACGGTCGGTGTAAACCTGGGCCGGGAATAACGTCGCCCCCGCCAAATCGCCGCAGAAATTAACGTTCATAATCGATTGTTCAGGAATATTCAGCGCGAAAGAGGTTTCCAGGCGCAGGATACCGCCGTTATGAAATTCAATCGTGCCGAACAAAGAATCCTCCACGGTATATGTAGTGGGATCCCATTTCCCAAACTGACCGCTGTTTTTAATCGTGCCAATGCGTTGATAGCTGTGCGCGTTAACACGCTTTACCGCCGGGAACCCCAGCACATACATGGCGGCATCAAGCATATGAATACCGAGATCAATCAGCGGCCCGCCGCCCTGCAGTTCTTTGTTGGTAAACACTCCCCAGCCGGGCACGCCGCAGCGGCGCAAAGCGCGGACATTGGTGACATAGATTTCACCCAGAATACCGGCCATCACCTGCTCACGAAGCAGTTGCGTATCCAGCGCAAAACGATGATGAAAATCATAAGCCAGTACTTTTCCCACCCGACGCGCCGTTTTACACATTTCCAACGCCTCGTCTGGCGTCATTGCCGGAGGTTTCTCGCACATCACATGGCATCCAGCGTTCAATGCCAACATGGTGTGTTCATAATGAAAGCGATTAGGCGAGCAGATGCTGACGATATCTGGCTTAGCTTCACGTAACATCATTTGCGGATCGTCCCAAACCTGCGGATTACCGTATCTTTCTGCAAACAACCGCGCCTGTGACAGGCGGCTGTCGCAGACAGCCACCAGTTCCAGATCGTTGCGGGTGCAGTAGTACGAAGCATGAACTTTATCCGCCACCTGCCCGGCGCCAATAATGGCGACACGTAACGGAGCGCTTGTCAGTGCACTTTTCACGGAAATCCTCTTAGCAAGTACGCAGCCAGGCCAGTGACTGACGATACGCTTCCGGCAGATTCTCTGCTCGTACGCGCCCTTCGTACACAACGTAGCCCTGATAATTATCTTCACGTAACTGGTCAAACAGTGCAGTGAAATCCAGCGTACCGCTTCCCGGCTGATAACGATGGTTATCCGCAATATGGACGTGACCCAGCAGATCGCGATTGTCGTGCAGCGCCTGTGCCATATCGTCTTCTTCGATATTCATATGGTAAAAATCACCAATGATTTGCACATGCTTCAGATTATTTTCCACGATATAGCGACGGGCATCCGCCAGGGTGTTGATCATATGATCCTGATAGCGGTTGAGCGGTTCCAGATACACCACCGTACCCGTACGCTGGGCAACTTTATCAAGATAAATCAATGAATCACTGATAGCTTTACGATCGCCTTCCTGGCTACGCGGAGAGGTCATCGGCGGTAGGCGGAAGGTAAACATGCCCCATGCAGCAGGTACAATAATGCCTTGTCCGCCAACTTCGGCCAGCGCTTCGAGAATGCGGGTAATCTGCCGCAACCCGTTTAAACGACGCTCTTCGATAAAATCACCGATCCAACCGTCATATCCTCCACAGGCAGTGGTAACAGGCAAACCTGTTTCTTTGATCGCCGCTTTTACTTCATCAAGGTTATTGACCAGCAACTTACCGTCAATTTCAAAACCATCAAACCCCATCTCTTTGATGTAACGGAATTTCTCGAGAATATTTTCCGGGAAAAAAGCCTGATTCTGTGTTCCAATTTTCATCTTCTGCATTCCTTAATTAAAACGTCACACCCATTTTGATGCTCTTTTCCGGATGGCGATCGACATACTGCATATAGCTTTCCGGGCTGCTGGCGAAAGTCACTACCGGGTCGATCAGTTCTTCACAGTTCAGGTAACCGTTCATCAACAGTTCCCAGCAGGTCTCCTCAATACGCTTGCGGCTCCAGCGCGGATAATCTGGATTCGGTTCACTGCAGGCGCGAGAGAAGACAATTTTGGCGTTGTTGAAGTGCGCTTCACGCCCCAGGTTGAAACCTTCAGCAAAAGGTTTCGCGAAAGCGACATAGGAAATGGTTCCACCATAGGCCAGACCGCGTAACGCCGACTGCAGCGCATCTGCATAGCCACTGGTTTCGATGATCACATCCGCACCCTGTTTGCCGGTAAGCTTTTTAATTTCCATGCCTACATCGGTGCCAATCGGATTCAGACAGAAATCCGCGCCATGGCGACGCGCGATATCGCAGCGATGGGCAATCGGATCCACGCCGATGACCACTGAGGCTCCCGCTTTCTTAGCCAGTTGCACGGCAATCTGGCCAATTGCGCCTAAGCCCACGACGACCACAAAGTCACCGACGCGCACATTGGCGTCGCGCACACCGCTCATGGCGAACTGTGCCGGGTCATAACACACGGCATTTTTCCACGAACTGCCTTCAGGCATTTTGCGCAGTTTGTAGTTGTTCACCGCATTAAAAATAACCGTTTCAGCCAGAGGACCGTAGCCGCAAACTGAATCGCCAACGGCGTATTCGGTCACATCGCTGCCACACTCAATAACATCGCCCACCACCATATTGCCAAGCTGGAATTTACCGAATTCGATCCCGCGCGGTGCCCCTTCCGGACGCGGCATAAACATTTGCCATTCACCGTTAAAATCTTCGTCAATAAACGGGCTGGCAGCGCGAAAATCGACCACTTCCGTGCCATGTTTCGGCGCGCCAAATTTAACGCGAACTTTAACTTCATTGGCGGATACCGCTCTGTCTTCATATTCCACCAGCGCTGCAACGCGCGGTTCTGTGGCAACTAACTTCTTCATTTACAACTCCTTAATTAAACTGGCCGCTTAGCCTTTCACGCCGCCAGCGGTCAAACCACTTTTAATAAAACGTTCGGAAAGCGCATACATAATGACCACCGGCAATGCAGTGACTAACGATGCAGCCATCATGCGTCCCCAGATATAGTCAGGTGTACTGAACAGCGCGTTCAGACCGACCGGTAAGGTAAAATTGCTGGCGCTGGAAAGGAAAATCGAAGCAAACAGATAGTCATTCCACGCCACCATAAAGCAGTACACAAAGACCGAAACCAGACCAGACATTGCCAACGGCACGGTAATACGAAAGATGATCTGCAGACGGTTCAACCCATCCATCATCGCGGCTTCTTCGATCTCATCCGGAATGGTGTCGAAATAGCTTTTCAACATGAACACTGCGGTCGGCAGCGTCTGGGTGACCATAGTGATAATCAACGCCATTTCGGTGTCGTAGATGCCGAGTGCCGTAATGATCTTGAATAACGGCACCACCAGCAGGATCCCCGAAAACATGTACACCGTGTAAAAACTGGCATTGATGGTCATTCGTCCCTTAAAACGCAGGCGGGAAAGCGCATACGCCCCGAGCACGCCCAGAAATACCGCCACCACCGAAGAAGTCACCGATACCACCAGGCTATTACGGAAGTAGTCAACAAACGGGAAAATCATCGGGTTGAAGATGTCGATGTAATGTTCCAGCGTCCATTGCTGCGGTAACAGCGTCGGATGCAGCGAAATCGCCTCTTTTGCGCTTTTAAATGAGGTCATCAGCATCACAAAAAATGGAAATAACGTGATGCCCAGGAAGACAATTAATCCACAGTAAAAGCCAATGCGGTCAAACGTGCGCTTATTTGTTGCCATTGAGGTTCACCCGTTTTCTGGTCAGCAGGATAACAGCGAAAATGATGACGAAGAGGACAACAGAAATCGCGGCCGCTTTGCCTAAGTCATTAAATGCAAACGCTGTTTTATAGAGATAGACCCCGAGAATATCGACTTTAGTGGTCAGCAGATAAACATCGGCGAACATATAAAACATCCAGATCGTACGCAGTGTGACTACGGTCGCCAGTACCGGCATGATCGCTGGCAGCGTGACGATGCGAAACCGTTGCCAGGCGTTCGCGCCATCCATTTCTGCCGCCTCATACAACGATTTATCAATAGTCTGTAAAATCGCCAGAAACGAGATAAAGGCATATGGGAAGTAGCGCCAGATGGCGAACAACACGACCAGCGCGAAGCTGCTACCGGGATTGTCGAACCACAGCGGAGCCTGATCGTAGAGATGCAACAGATCCACGCCGAGGTAGTTCACAATGCCGTAGCCGTTGTTGAACATGTATTTCCAGGCAAACACCAGCGAAATTGATGGCGTTACGTAAGAGAGGATGACCAGTGAGCGCGCAGTTTTCCGCAGACGAAACTCACGGTTAAAAAACATCGCCACTCCCAGCCCCAGCACCGTGCTCCCTGCCACAACCAGCGCGGTATACCAGACCGTCATCCACAGCGAATGCCAGAATCCGGGATCGGATAAGATACGGATATAGTTGCTCAGCCCGACAAACGTAGACTCAATTTGCGGATTAAGCGGCAAACGCATAAAGCTGATTTCGATGTTAGATATCATTGGCCACGCCACTAAACCGCCCAATAACAGCAAGCTGGGCGCCAGCAGCAGCATGGCAAATGGCATATCAGATCGACCTGAAAAGAACTTATTCATCACGGCTTTCCATTTCCCCATTAGCGCTGTTCAACGAGGTCATCCAGTTTTGTCTGGCTTGCCTTGATGGTCGATGAAAGGTCAGCTTTTCCTACCGTGACGTTGTGCACCATGGTACTCACGATGCCGGAGCCGGTTACGTCGCCCATGCGGGTAAAGTTCTTATCACCGACGGCACCAAAGACCTGAATATTTGGCAGTTCGGCAATCAGTTGATCGGGTAATTCACCCAGCGCTTTGATAACAGCGTTATCTTTCCACGTCGAAGTATTCACCACCGCTTTGTTGACCGGCAGCGCCGCCCCTGGCGACATCATGACCCAGTCCGCAATGTTGTCTGCCTGCTCCATAAAGGTGACAAATTTCTCTGCCGCTTCTGTTTCTTCGGTTTTTTGACCTGCGGTAATGGTCAGCGACGTCAGCATGCCGTAAACAGCGGAATTTTTTTCCGTCGGCACCATAAAGCCAACATTTTTAGGATCGCCCTCTTTGATCACCGCCGGGAGGATATAGGTGGAATAAATCGCCATTGGCGCCGTGCCGTTCATGAAAGCATCTTTGACTTCCATGATGTCGTTCGAGCCAGGCATAGTGTTCATGGCAAGTTGGCGGTAATACTGCAATGCCTGCGCCATTTCAGGTGTGTCGAGCGTAATCTTTCCCTGCGCATCAAAAACGTTGGCCTGGTTAGAGAGCGCAAACTGGGAGAATGACTGTTCGGTCAAAACGCTTTCTGCCGTCGGCAGCGCAATGCCGTATTTCTTACTGCCAGGATTGTTGAGCTTCTGCGCCACGTTTAGCAATTGCTGCCAGTCTTTTGGCTCTTCCAGTCCGGCTTTTGCCAGCACATCTTTGCGGTACCAGATCCCGCCAATCCAGGCGCTGACCGGAACCCCGGTCCATGCACTACCGTCTTCAGTGCGTACAATACGCAGGACACCATCATAAAAAGTACCCTCACCTACACCGTTGATGACCTGCGCTACCGCTTTACGGTCGATGAGGGATTCTTTATCCATAACTTTCGCGTAGTCATGGCTGGTTTCAATGACTTCAGGTAGTGAACCGCTGCGCGCCAGGGTGATGACCTTGGTGTTGTAAGCATCTTCTTCCACAGGAACCTGTTTGACGCTGATGCCCGGGTTTTCTTTTTCAAAACGCTCAATCAGTTTTGCAATGACCGCCTGCCGCTCCTGCTCAACAGAAGAGTGCATAAATTCAATCGCGACAGAGGACTTTTTATCATCCTTACACCCGGAAACCAGGGCGCAGGAAACCAGTGCTGAAATCAGCACAATTTTAGCTTTAAGCATGAAATGTTCCTTTTTATTACTTAACCCACATGACCTGCCAGGCGTACAACGTTAATTCCTTACCGGAAATAGTTTTACCGCCAATCAAATCAACTCCATTTTCTATATCAATACGAATGGTTTGAGTATGACCGCTGACATTAAATAACCCGGTAATTTTCTCACCTGTTTCCGCCGTACGTTTAATTTGCATTACGGCCGGTGTAATACTGCTAATTTGAAAATCACTATCAGGATGAAATGCTTTATTATTACGACGTATTACAATTAGTCGGGATAACTCATGATAAATAGCGTGACGCAAACTGGTTTCATCTGCCAGCTCCGCTTCTATTTGTCTCACCTGATATTTTTTGCGGTTGATCGCGCGGTTATAACCAAACGTCTCAACACCTTTATAATCATTGCGTGATCCAAGTATGCTTTGAATGTAAACCGCCGGCACGCCTGGAAAACTCAGCAAAATGGCATGTGCGAGAATAAAGCGAGAAAACCGTTCGGCATCGCTACAATTACCAGGGGTTAGCGCATCCATATATGTCACGTTAATTTCATACGGACTGCGACTGCCATCAGGGTTATTTTTCCAGTTAACCAGCGCACCTTCCTGTTGTAGTTCTGTCACCAGCCGCATGATCTCGTCTTCAGGCAACAAACCGCGTAATGGGTTGAGACCAATGCCATCATGCGATGCGAGAAAATTAAACCAGGTCGTCTCACCAGACGGCAGCTCCAGTGATTGCGCCCACTGGCACAATATCGACGTGTCCTGGCGTTGTACCGCATGCAGCACCAGCGGCGGCAGCGAGAACTGGTACACCATATGCGCTTCATCATGGCCATTACCGTAGTAGGACACGTTATCCTTATGCGGGACGTTGGTTTCGGTAATAATCGCCGTACCAGGCGCCACGCAGTCCGCAATAGCGCGGAATAGTTTGATAAGCTGATGCGTTTTTTCCAGATGAATACAGCTCGTTCCAGGCTCTTTCCACATAAAGCCAACCGCATCCAGGCGAACATAATCTGCGCCCTGCTCAAGATAGCTCAGCAGCACATCGACCATCGCCAGTAATACCACCGGGTTGGCATAGTTGAGATCGATCTGGTCATCGCTGAACGTCGTCCATAAATGGCGCACGGTGTTATCTTTTAGCGTAAATGGTGTCAGTAACGGTAATGTGCGTGGACGTGTGACGTTGCTCAGGTCCGTATCAGGATCCATTGCAATAAAGAAATTTTCATAACCGTCAAGTTGTTGCAAATAATTATTAAACCACTCGCTTTTAGCTGACATATGGTTACAAACAAAATCAAACATCAGTCGACTGGACTCACCTAATTCCTTAATATCATTCCAGTCACCGGTTTCTTCGGCAACCTGATGGTAATTAATCACGGAAAAACCATCATCCGATGACCACGGATAAAATGGCAGAAGATGCACATGAGAAAATGTCGACTTAAGCCATTCATTATAAAACTGATTAAACGTCGGCAACGGTTTTTTACCAACCCCGTGGAATTGATCGGCGTAGGTAATAAGCACCACATCGCCCTCGTCCCAATGCGCTTTACGGATTTTTTTAATTAATCCCTGTGATTTCTCTAAACGTGCAAACAGCGCTTCATAGTGGCATGAAGTAAATGTATGACCATAAACTTCTGTCAGGCATTTTTGGATTTTTTGGTTCACCTTCGATTCTCGTGGTAGCGGTCCCATGAACCAAGAGACTACTCTGCGGAAAATAAGCTGTCAATTAGCAGAGGTGGTCTGGAGGGGGGTAAAAAAGAATTTTGGCAGCCAAAAAATCGTATTTGTGAGCTGCCGCAAATTAACTGAGGGAATGTTGATTAATTGTTGCTTGCTTTTACTAATTCAAATATCAGGTTCGATTACCGGAATATCGTTTCGACAATTTTGCCGCGGCCCGACTCAACACCGGTTCCAGAACCAACGCCAGCAGCATTTTTAGCGGGCGTCGGGCGACGGATTTCACCGCCCACCCTGCTACTCCCGCCGGGCCGTAGCGAAGCGCCGTTAAAAGCACCAGCTTACCTGCTATTTTAAAGCCCGGCTTAACCCTTTGCCCGGCACGTTGCCAGCGATTGTTCATTTCTAACCTCACAATTGGCGGAAACGACTACGTAAGGAAAAAGTATCGGACGTCACATAACGTTCCATTTCACGCAAACGCTTTTCACTAGCCGCCAGCTCGCGATCGACGGCATCCAACAGCTCACCGCTTGAAGGCTGCTGCTCGCCGGAAACCACATTATCCGGCATCGGATCCAACACAAATGTCAGCACGATATAGGCGACGAAGGTGAAAAAGGCCAGACCAAAAAAGACTGACAGCACCACCAGGATCCGTACCAGCTTCACAGGCACATCGAGATAATGCGCAATACCCGCACAAACCCCCTTCACCATGCCCTGCTGCGGAATACGCCACAGTTTTTTGTTCAGATTAACGCCTCCCATTAGCGGTCCCTCCAGTTTGGATGTTCAGCATCAAGGATGTCTTCCAGCGCCTGAATGCGCTCGCGCATCCGCTGTGCGTCATCGTTGAGTTCGACCAGACGTTGCTGTTCACTTTGCGACAGTTCGCCACGACTGGAACGGTTGCTGTAATGCAGCCAGAGCCAAATCGGTAAAACAAACAACACAAAGATAGTTAACGGGATAGCCAGAAATAGCGCGCTCATGAGTACTCCTTACAGGTGATGAGCGGCGGCGCGTTCGGGCGCCGCCAGATGTTATTATTGCTTGTCTTGCTGCATTTTGGCTTTAAGTTGCGCCAGCTGCTCGCTGATTTCATCATCTGCTTTCAGGTCAGCAAATTGCTGATCCAGGGACTTCTGTTTACCGAAATTATGGCTTTCAGCCTCAGCTTCCATCTGATCGATACGACGCTCGAAAGATTCAAAGCGCGCCATCGCTTCATCAAGTTTACCGCTGTCCAGTTGACGACGAACATCACGTGAAGAACTCGCTGCCTGATGACGTAACATCAGTGCCTGCTGACGAGCACGGGTTTCACTGAGTTTATTTTCCAGCTCACCAATCTCTTTTTTCATACGCGCCAGCGTATCGTCGACCAGCGTGACTTCATGCTCCAGAGAGGCAATCAGGTCAGTCAATTTCTGTTTTTCGATTAACGCAGAACGCGCCAAATCTTCTTTCTCTTTGCGCAGCGCCAGCTCAGCTTTTTCTTGCCACTCTGCCTGTTGCGCGCTGGCCTGTTCGATACGACGAGATAATTGTTTCTTTTCTGCCAGAGCGCGTGCGGAGTTTGAACGCACCTCAACCAGCGTATCTTCCATTTCCTGGATCATTAACCGCACCAGCTTCTGCGGATCTTCAGCCTTTTCCAGCAACGCATTAATGTTGGCGTTCACGATGTCGGCAAAACGAGAAAAAATACCCATAATGTAATCCTCACTTACTGTTCTGATATCGGGCTATGCCCTGCTGATTTCGTAATGCACTTGGCGTGCCAACTTTTTATCTAATTGATTTTAATAATTATATCTAATTTTACCTGGCGAGAGAATTAGGGTAAATTGGTGAATAACACTAACAAATGGTGAATTTCATCATGGCAGGATACAAAGATAATCTTCTGGGTGAAGCAAACAGCTTTATTGAAGTGCTGGAGCAGGTTTCTCATCTGGCGCCGCTGGATAAGCCTGTCCTGGTTATCGGTGAGCGAGGTACTGGGAAAGAGCTTATTGCCAACCGCCTGCACTATCTTTCCACCCGTTGGCAAGGCCCGTTTATTTCACTTAACTGCGCAGCGCTCAACGAGAACTTGCTTGATTCCGAACTGTTTGGTCACGAAGCAGGTGCCTTTACCGGCGCTCAAAAACGCCATCCTGGACGTTTCGAACGCGCCGACGGTGGTACGCTGTTTCTCGATGAACTGGCAACCGCCCCGATGTTGGTGCAGGAAAAATTGCTGCGCGTTATTGAATATGGAGAGCTGGAACGTGTTGGCGGCAGCCAGCCGTTGCAGGTTAACGTACGACTTGTTTGTGCAACCAATGCCGACTTACCTCGCATGGTCAACGAAGGCACTTTTCGCGCGGACCTGCTGGATCGTCTGGCCTTTGACGTAGTGCAACTCCCACCGTTACGCGAACGCCAAAGCGACATAATGTTAATGGCCGAGCATTTTGCCATTCAGATGTGCCGCGAGATCGGGTTACCACTGTTTCCAGGGTTTAGTGCCGAAGCCAGAGAAACGCTCCTCCACTACCGTTGGCCGGGCAATATTCGTGAACTGAAAAACGTCGTGGAGCGATCCGTTTATCGACATGGAACCAGTGATTACCCGCTGGATGAGATAATCATTGATCCCTTCCGCCGTCATGTCGTGGAATCTCAGGTGCAGGAAGCAAAACCAACATCTGTAGCATTACCGCTGGATCTGCGTGAATTCCAGCAGCAACAAGAGAAAGACTTTCTACAAACCAGCTTACTGCTGGCTAAATTTAACCAGAAAAAAGCCGCTGAATTACTGGGTCTGACTTATCATCAGCTACGAGCCTTGCTGAAGAAACACCAGATCTAGCACGCATTTGCAAGTGTCATACTGGCGGGTTTGACGCATAACCTCATCTAAGCTACGCCAATTTTTCGAAAGTCGTGTTGGAAAAGTGTGAGCTGCGGGAGAACCGCTGGATGGGGACTCAGGTACTGGGTGCGACATTCAGTGGCTCAGATCTCTCCGGCGGCGAGTTTTCTACTTTCGACTGGCAAACAGCAAACTTCGCACATTGCGATCTGACCAATTCGGAGTTAGGTGACTTAGATATTCGGGGTGTTGATTTACAAGGCGTTAAGTTAGACAACTACCAGGCATCGTTGCTCATGGAGCGGCTTGGTATCGCTGTGATTGGTTAGCCCAGCGTTTACACCGGGAGATGCGTTTGACGATTTACTTTTAACCAGTACGACTCCTGGCAAGCATTGTGAAACGTTTTCTCCAGTGGACGAATATCCTGACCTGCCGCATCAACGACATGCCATCTAATGCTGCATTCTGGACAGGCATTTGATGAATATTTAACCAATTCATTTTCGCGAGAACAACGAATAACCACTCCCGAATCATGAAGCCATGTCTTATTTATAATCTCAACTTCAGCCATGTCATCCCGTTTACTGACATCCTCAATACAAATAACATTTTTGCCTATTTTTATAGCATTGACATAATCCGCTAAGTTGCTCATTTATTAAATATTCCCGTTGATTCGTACACTAACGCATTGTAATCGCTTACGCATTTTGTCACAGCGAGGAAACCGTAACAAATTACGCCAACTGTCCACATCCTGCACCGCGTTTATAGCAAGTCAGATGGGGCATGAAAATGCTAAGATAGTTAACAGAGTAGATTCAAAGTGGATAGCAGGTATGAATTTTGACCATGACGCGGTGTTGAACTCGCGCTTATCGAACCTGTTGCTCCCAAAAACAAACGGTAATGGCAAATGTCATTAAGTATTAGTAAGATAGCCTCTTTATATAATCCATTAAAATTATGCGCCTGGTTTTATCATCTCTGATCGTGATGGCTGGATTTCTGAGTGGTCAGGCTGCTGCTGCGCCTGAGCAAGCTTCGCACGCTGATATCCGTGACAGTGGGTTTGTCTATTGCGTCAGCGGGCAGGTCAATACGTTCAACCCGCAAAAAACGAGCAGTGGTCTCATCGTCGACACGTTAGCGGCCCAATTGTATGACCGACTGCTTGATGTAGATCCCTACACCTATCGACTGGTGCCTGAGCTGGCTGAAAGCTGGGAGGTGCTGGATAACGGCGCAACCTACCGCTTCCATCTGCGTCGTGACGTACAGTTTCAAAAGACCGCCTGGTTCACTCCCACCCGCAAACTGAATGCAGACGATGTAGTGTTTACCTTCGAGCGCATCTTTGATCGCCACCATCCGTGGCACAATGTGAACGGCAGCAATTTCCCCTACTTCGACAGCCTGCAGTTCGCCGATAACGTCCAAAGTGTGCGCAAACTGGACAACAACACTGTTGAATTCCGCTTAACTCAACCTGATGCCTCCTTTATGTGGCATCTTGCCACACACTATGCCTCCGTAATGTCGGCGGAATATGCGGCTAACCTGGCAAAACAGGATCGTCAGGAACTGCTCGACAGACAACCTGTCGGCACAGGACCGTACCAACTTTCGGAGAATCGTGCCGGCCAATATATTCGGTTGCAGCGGCATGAAAAATTCTGGCGTGGCACTCCTCTGATGCCGCAGGTGGTAGTGGACCTCGGTTCTGGCGGAACCGGACGGTTATCAAAGTTACTGACCGGCGAATGTGACGTTTTAGCCTGGCCTGCCGCCAGCCAGCTCAGCATATTGCGTGATGACCCTCGCCTGCGTCTGACGCTGCGCCCGGGGATGAACATTGCCTATCTGGCGTTCAACACCAATAAACCGCCGTTGAATAACCCTGCCGTGCGGCATGCGCTGGCGCTAGCGATCAACAACCAACGGTTAATGCAGTCTATCTACTACGGGACGGCAGAAACCGCGGCATCTATTTTGCCTCGCGCCTCGTGGGCTTATGATAACGAAGCTAAAATTACAGAGTACAACCCGGCAAAATCGCGCGAGCAGTTAAAAGCACTGGGGCTGGAGAATCTGACGTTACAACTTTGGGTCCCTACCAGCTCTCAGGCCTGGAACCCCAGTCCGCTGAAAACCGCAGAGCTGATTCAGGCAGATATGGCTCAGGTGGGTGTGAAAGTGAAGATCATCCCGGTAGAAGGCCGTTTTCAGGAGGCAAGATTAATGGATATGAACCATGATCTGACGTTATCCGGCTGGGCGACGGACAGTAACGATCCTGACAGTTTTTTCCGGCCGTTGCTCAGCTGTGCCGCCATCAATTCACAGACCAACTTTGCCCACTGGTGTAATCCGCAGTTTGACAGCATTCTGCGCAAAGCCCTCTCTTCGCAGCAGCTTTCATCGCGAATTGATGCCTATGACGAAGCGCAAAATATTCTTGCGCAAGAGTTACCGATCCTGCCGCTGGCCTCTTCACTGCGTCTACAGGCTTACCGCTACGACATCAAAGGGCTGGTGCTCAGTCCGTTCGGCAATTCCTCTTTTGCCGGGGTGTTCAGGGAAAAGAAAGATGAGGTGAAAAAACCATGATTATCTTCACCCTGCGTCGATTTTTGCTGCTACTGGTCACCCTGTTCTTCCTGACCTTTATTGGATTCAGCCTGAGCTACTTCACACCTCATGCGCCGTTACAGGGTGCATCGTTGTGGAACGCCTGGGTATTCTGGTTCAATGGTCTCATTCACTGGGATTTCGGCGTATCCAGTATCAACGGTCAGTTGATCTCAGAACAGCTGAAAGAGGTGTTCCCGGCCACAATGGAACTGTGCATTCTTGCCTTTGGTTTTGCACTAATGGTCGGGATCCCCGTTGGTATGCTGGCAGGCATCACGCGCAACAAATGGCAGGATCGTTGCATCAGCGCATTGGCTCTGATGGGGTTTTCTATCCCCGTTTTTTGGCTGGCTCTGCTGCTGACATTGCTCTTCTCACTGACCCTCGGCTGGTTACCCGTTTCCGGGCGTTTTGATCTTCTCTACGAGGTGAAACCCGTTACCGGTTTTGCCATTATTGATGCGTGGATCTCCGACTCACCCTGGCGCGATGAAATGCTGGTCAGCGCTATCCGTCATATGGTGCTCCCGGTGCTAACGCTCTCCGTTGCGCCCACCACCGAAGTCATCCGCCTGATGCGTATCAGCACCATTGAGGTCTTTGATCAGAACTACGTCAAAGCGGCAGCCACACGCGGTTTGTCACGCTTAACGATTCTGCGCCGTCACGTTCTGCACAACGCCCTGCCGCCGGTGATCCCGCGTCTGGGCTTACAGTTTTCCACCATGCTGACGCTGGCGATGATCACCGAGATGGTCTTTAGCTGGCCTGGTCTTGGTCGTTGGTTGATTAACGCGATTCGCCAGCAGGATTACGCGGCGATTTCAGCGGGCGTTATGGTGATTGGCTCACTGGTTATCATCGTCAACGTTATCTCTGATATTTTGGGTGCTATGGCTAACCCTCTGAAACATAAGGAATGGTATGCCTTACGATAGCGTCTATAGCGAAAAACGCCCGCCAGGTACGTTGCGCACCGCATGGCGCAATTTCTATGGTGATGCAACTGCGATGATCGGCCTGTATGGCTGCGCGGGATTGGCTGTTTTGTGTATTTTTGGTGGTTGGTTTGCCCCTTACGGCATCGATCAGCAATTTCTCGGCTATCAGCTTTTACCACCGTCATGGTCACGCTATGGCGAAGTCTCTTTCTTCCTCGGAACTGACGATCTGGGACGAGACGTTTTAAGTCGTCTGCTCAGCGGCGCGGCCCCGACCGTTGGAGGCGCGTTTGTCGTCACTCTTGCCGCCACACTGTGTGGCCTTGTATTGGGCGTAGTTGCCGGTGCGACGCACGGCTTGCGCTCCGCTGTGCTGAACCACATTCTGGACACCCTGCTGTCGATCCCTTCTCTGCTGCTGGCGATTATTGTGGTGGCCTTTGCCGGACCGCATCTGACACACGCCATGTTTGCCGTCTGGCTGGCTTTGCTACCGCGCATGGTGCGCTCCGTTTACAGCATGGTGCATGACGAGCTGGAGAAAGAATACGTCATTGCCGCTCGCCTGGATGGTGCAACCACACTGAATATTCTGTGGTTTGCCGTTCTGCCCAATATTACCGCCGGTCTGATTACTGAAATCACCCGCGCACTGTCGATGGCGATTCTGGATATCGCCGCGCTGGGTTTTCTCGACCTTGGCGCACAGCTGCCATCCCCGGAATGGGGGGCCATGCTCGGCGACGCGCTGGAGCTGATTTATGTCGCACCGTGGACGGTCATGCTGCCAGGCGCAGCAATTATGATAAGCGTGCTGCTGGTTAACCTACTGGGTGACGGCGTGCGCCGCGCAATTATTGCGGGGGTGGAATAATGCCATTACTGGATATCCGCAACCTGACGATAGAATTCAGAACCGGTGACGATTGGGTTAAGGCAGTTGATCGCGTCAGCATGACCCTCAACGAGGGTGAAATCCGCGGACTGGTCGGCGAGTCTGGTTCCGGCAAAAGTCTGATCGCTAAGGCCATTTGCGGCGTCGCTAAAGATAACTGGCGCGTAACCGCAGACCGTATGCGTTTTGATGATATCGATCTGCTACGCCTTTCCGCACGTGAACGACGCAAACTGGTCGGTCATAACGTCTCTATGATCTTTCAGGAGCCACAGTCATGTCTCGATCCGTCTGAGCGGATCGGACGGCAGCTAATGCAAAATATTCCTGCCTGGACTTACAAGGGCCGCTGGTGGCAGCGCATCGGCTGGCGCAAACGCCGTGCGATTGAACTCTTACACCGCGTCGGGATAAAAGACCATAAAGATGCCATGCGCAGCTTCCCATATGAGCTAACCGACGGCGAATGCCAGAAGGTCATGATCGCTATCGCATTGGCGAATCAGCCGCGTTTGCTGATTGCCGATGAACCGACGAACGCGATGGAGCCAACCACCCAGGCGCAAATTTTCCGTCTGCTAACCCGTTTGAATCAAAACAGCAATACCACCATTTTGTTGATAAGCCATGACCTGCAAATGCTCAGCCAGTGGGCTGACAAAATCAACGTGATGTACTGCGGACAAACGGTGGAAACCGCGCCAAGTAAAGATTTGGTGACCATTCCGCATCATCCTTATACTCAAGCGTTGATTCGCGCTATTCCTGATTTTGGTAGCGCAATGCCGCACAAAAGCCGCCTGAATACCATGCCAGGAGCAATTCCATTGCTGGAACAATTACCCATCGGCTGTCGTCTGGGGCCGCGCTGCCCTTATGCACAACGCGAATGTATTGAAACCCCAAGACTGACCGGAGCAAAGAATCATCTCTACGCCTGTCATTTCCCGCTGAACATGGAGAGAGAGTGAGATGGTAGAAACCCTGCTCGAAGTTCGTAATCTGAGCAAAACCTTTCGCTACCGGACAGGTTTATTTCGCCGCCAGACCGTGGAGGCCGTCAAGCCCCTGAGTTTCACCCTGCGCGAACGTCAGACGCTCGCCGTCATTGGTGAAAACGGTTCAGGGAAATCTACGCTGGCAAAAATGTTGGCGGGTATGATTGAACCTACCAGCGGTGAGCTGCTGATTGACGATCATCCGTTAAAATATGGTGATTATTCATTTCGTAGTCAGCGGATCCGTATGATTTTCCAGGATCCGTCAACATCGCTTAATCCTCGGCAACGTATCTCACAGATCCTCGATTTTCCACTACGTCTGAATACCGACCTCGAGCCTGAGCAGCGTCGTAAACAGATCGTGGAGACCATGCGCATGGTCGGACTGCTGCCGGATCACGTAAGCTATTACCCGCATATGTTAGCGCCGGGGCAAAAACAGCGTCTGGGCCTTGCCCGTGCGCTCATTTTACGACCCAAAGTCATTATCGCCGACGAAGCCCTGGCTTCTCTGGACATGTCGATGCGTTCGCAGCTCATCAATCTGATGCTGGAATTACAGGAAAAACAGGGGATTTCATATATCTATGTGACTCAGCATATTGGCATGATGAAGCACATCAGCGACCAGGTATTAGTCATGCATCAGGGCGAAGTTGTTGAGCGCGGCAGTACAGCGGACGTTCTGGCCTCCCCGTTGCATGAACTTACCCGTCGCCTGATTGCAGGTCATTTCGGCGAAGCGCTTACCGCCGACGCCTGGCGGAAAGATCGCTAACAAACGACTGCCCCCTCAACCGGGGGGCATTCTGCCATCAGTGACACAACGTAGGTAAGAGCAGCGTATCAACTTCGGTAAACGTGACTGACGGGTAAAGGGCACCCTGCATTGCCCAGACACCTGCAGCACTGGCCTCGTCGACAAGTTGTGCTGTTTCGACTCCCTTCACTACAACACGGTCGCAATATTCCCTGATATTTTTGATCAGCACCGGGAACATCGGTTTTTCTACCTGTTCCAGGAAGAAACCGCGATCCAGTTTAACAACGTCAAAATGACCGCAAACCAGCGGGCTGGCCCCTACGCTGCCGGAGCCAAGATCGCCTAACCACAATGCGTTTGGGCCGTCGCGAAGTGAATTAATCAACAGACTATTCAGGCACACGGTATTCGTCAGAAAACGTTCTGAAAGTTCTAGCGCAATAAATGGTAGTGCCTGTAAGGCCGACTTGATGGCTGGATCACCAATCGCCAACAGCGCCATTTCGTCAATGAGTTTCAGGGTACAAATAAGGCTGTTGCGCTCAAACCAGTCACGCTTTTCGGCAATTAATCGAATTTGCTCGAGCATGAAATTACGCTTTTGTTCGCTATCCCACGCTGAAATGATGAAATCTGGATGCAACGGTTGAACCGTATCTGAAGTAAACCGGGCGTTGATCTCTACGCCCAGTAATTTATCTGTTGTGTCTCTCATCGTTTCCGCGATGAAATGATAGTGCATAAGACCACTCCAATTGATCATAACGTCATGATAATGCACTTCTAATCACAATCAATCAATAATATCGATCAATGTGTCGATATTGATCGATAAAAACAATATATCATAACAAGCTGAATATTGTCATATTTTTTGTTTTAAGAAAGTTCCTACCTTGCTATGTTTATTAACATCAGCTAGCAATGAAATAATACCATTTCAATGCCTTTGAAACCTTGCATTTTCTCTGATTCACCGACGTTAAATGCCTGAACGAAGCATAACCGGAGGGGAATGATATACTCCCACATGCAATGAAGTGACTGGTCACGTGAAGTTGATAACCATTCCTCAGGGAAAAGGCGTGGGATATAATTTCAGACCAATTTCGAGTGAGCTTAACGCGTCAATCATAATTCATTGATTGGTAAAAGATAAGTGTTAACAAAAAGGATTAAAGCCATGGGTTTTTTATCAGGTAAGCGTATTCTGGTGACAGGCCTTGCCAGTAAATTGTCTATCGCATGGGGAATCGCTCAGGCGCTGCATCGCGAAGGTGCTGAACTGGCGTTCACCTACCAGAACGACAAGCTGAAAGGTCGTGTGGAAGAATTTGCAACGCAATTAGGCTCCAACATTGTTTTGCAGTGTGATGTGGCTGAAGATGCCAGCATTGACGCCATGTTTGCTGAACTGAGCAAAACCTGGCCGAAATTCGACGGTTTCGTACACTCAATCGGCTTCGCACCTGCTGACCAGCTGGATGGCGATTATGTGAACGCAGTTACCCGCGAAGGATTTAAAATTGCGCATGACATTAGCGCTTACAGCTTTGTTGCGATGGCAAAAGCATGTCGTTCCATGCTAAACCCTGGCTCTGCGCTACTGACGTTGTCCTATCTGGGCGCAGAGCGTGCAATCCCTAACTATAACGTCATGGGCCTTGCTAAAGCCTCCCTGGAAGCGAACGTCCGTTATATGGCTAATGCGATGGGACCTGAAGGCGTGCGTGTGAATGCCATTTCCGCAGGTCCAATCCGTACACTCGCCGCCTCTGGCATTAAAGATTTCCGTAAAATGCTGGCGCACTGTGAAGCGGTTACACCGATTCGCCGCACCGTTACCATTGAAGATGTGGGTAACTCCGCAGCATTTCTGTGCTCCGATCTCTCTGCCGGTATCTCTGGTGAAGTCGTACACGTTGACGGTGGCTTCAGCATCGCCGCAATGAACGAGCTGGAACTTAAATAATCCTAAGACCTCGATGGGCGGTCTTGCGCCGCCCATGACACTCCTCTCAGCCACCACATATGCCTTTCTGATATTTATTATCACGTAACAATCTTTCATCCCCTCATCTGCTTACGTCAGGATATTGCAGCGCAAACGATCCGGCGTAGTAGTATGACAACGAGTCCGGGTCGCCACTTTTAGACCAAGGAACGCCCATGGAACAACGCCGAATTGAAGGCAAAAGCCACTGGTATCATGAGACGCAATCCAGCACGTATCCGCAAGATGTTCTGCCGCTGGTCCCGGAAGCCGCTCATGTCGACGACAGTTTTTTACTGGATCTGGCATTACCTGATGACGTTCTTTCGCCCTTTCAATCCTGGTTAACCCCTGCCCGTAGACTTGCCCAGACGCTCTTCCCGGCTCATGTAAACCTGAATCAGATGCATACGTTCAGTGCCTATGAACGTATGAGTACAGCCCTGACCGTCGCTCAAGTGTATGGTGTGCAGCGATTGTGTAATCACTATGCCGCGCGTTTAACACCGCTTCCCGGTCCGGACTCCTCGCGGGAAAGTAACTATCGACTGGCGCAAATCACCCAATATGCTCGCCAACTTGCCAGCTCTCCTGCCGTGATAGGCGAACGCGACCGTCAGCATCTGGAAGCGGTCGGACTGACCACCAGCGATAATATTCTGATGAATCAAATCATCGGCTTCATCGGTTTTCAGGCCCGAACCGTGGCCCTGTTTCAGGCCTGGTCTGGTCATCCGGTACGCCGAATACCGGGGCTGGATATTCAGCAATTTGCTCACGCTTCGTTATTTAACGCCACAAAGACAACCTGGCATGCTGCACCATTCCCGATCGAAAAATATCCCCCCCATGATGAGAACGCCGCCAGAGGATATCCCGATGAACTGCAAGCGTTGGTGCCATTATTGATACATTCACCGGTCATTTTAGATTTACTCACGACGCTGATTTCCGGTGTCCGGCGCAGCACTGTATCAGTACAGGCATTTTCACTGGCAGCGCTGATGACGTCACGAATTAACGGCAGCGTGGCCTGCTTTAACGAGCAGGCGCATACTGCAAATGAATTAGTCGACGTTATCGCCCTGCTTCGCCTGGATGAACGTGAATTACAACGTTGGGAACAACGACATCCGGTTGAGCGCGTCACCCTACAGGCGGTACAATGGCTGACCCGGGCGCCCGACCGCTTTAGCACCGCACTGTTAACGTCTTTGTTCGATCAGGGAATCTCTTCAGAGCAGGCCATCAACCTGCTAGCCTGGAGTGGATTGTGCGGATGGTTGAATCGCTTGAAAATCGCGCTGGGCGACACTGATTAACCGATCCACTTACTGAAAGAGCGCTTGCTGCCACTGGCAGAATCGCGTAAAACTGTCAGCCGCTCTTTTAGCCACGAAAATAGACAATTATGCTTCAGGACAACCCGCTGCTAGCGCAGCTTAAACAGCAACTACATTCCCAGACGCCACGTGCTGAAGGGGTGGTAAAAGCCACGGAAAAAGGCTTTGGCTTCCTGGAAGTCGATGCACAAAAAAGCTATTTCATTCCACCGCCGCAGATGAAAAAAGTGATGCATGGCGACCGCATTGTTGCGGTTATCCATACAGAAAAAGATCGTGAGTCTGCAGAGCCGGAAGAACTGATCGAACCTTTCCTGACGCGCTTCGTGGGTAAAGTTCAGGGCAAAAATGATCGTCTGTCCATCGTACCGGATCATCCGTTACTGAAAGATGCTATTCCTTGTCGTGCCACCCGTGGCGTTGAGCATGAATTTAAAGAAGGCGACTGGGCGGTTGCAGAAATGCGCCGTCACCCGCTGAAAGGCGATCGCACCTTCTACGCCGAGTTAACCCAATTTATCACTTTTGCTGATGACCACTTTGTCCCGTGGTGGGTCACACTGGCACGCCATAATCTGGAAAAAGAAGCACCGGACGGCGTAGCAACCGAAATGCTGGACGAAGGCCTGGTTCGTGAAGATTTAACCGCCCTCAATTTCGTCACCATCGACAGCGCCAGCACCGAAGATATGGACGATGCGCTGTATGCTGAAGAACAAGCTGACGGCACGCTACAATTAACCGTCGCCATTGCCGACCCAACAGCCTGGATTGCAGAAGGCAGTAAGCTGGATAAAACGGCAAAAATTCGCGCGTTCACCAATTATTTACCGGGGTTCAATATCCCGATGTTGCCGCGTGAGCTGTCTGACGATCTTTGCTCTCTGCGCGCGAACGAAGTGCGCCCGGTTTTAGCTTGTCGTATGAGCATTACCGCCGATGGCGCGATTGAAGACAACATCACTTTCTTCGCTGCGACAATTGAGTCAAAAGCGAAGCTGGCCTATGACAATGTTTCCGACTGGCTGGAAGGTACAGGCGAGTGGCAACCAGAAAACGACGCGATTGCGGAACAGATCCGTCTGCTGCATCGTATTTGCCTGAGCCGAGGAGAGTGGCGCCATAACCACGCGCTGGTCTTTAAAGATCGCCCGGATTACCGTTTCGTTCTCGGTGAAAAAGGTGAAGTACTGGACATCGTCGCTGAACCACGTCGCATCGCAAACCGTATTGTGGAAGAATCCATGATTGCGGCAAATATTTGCGCCGCCCGTGTGCTTCGCGACAAGCTGGGCTTCGGTATTTATAACGTCCATATGGGATTCGACCCGGCCAACGCCGACGCTCTGGCCGCGCTGCTGAAAACCCACGGTATGCACGTCGATGCCGAAGAAGTCCTGACTCTGGAAGGTTTCTGCAAACTGCGCCGCGAACTGGATGCTCAGCCATCAGGCTTCCTCGACAGCCGAATTCGCCGCTTCCAGTCTTACGCTGAAATAAGTATTGAGCCAGGTCCACACTTTGGGCTGGGTCTGGAGGCATATGCCACCTGGACTTCCCCAATCCGTAAGTATGGCGATATGATCAACCACCGTCTGCTTAAGGCTGTCATCAAAGGCGAAACCATCGCCCGACCTCAGGATGATACCACCGTGCAAATGGCAGAACGTCGTCGCCTGAACCGGATGGCTGAGCGTGACGTGGGTGACTGGCTTTACGCCCGTTTCCTGAGTGATAAAGCCGGTACCGACACCCGCTTTGCGGCCGAGATCATTGACGTCAGCCGCGGTGGCATGCGCGTGCGCTTGGTTGATAATGGCGCTGTTGCCTTTATTCCTGCTCCCTTCCTGCACGCCGTTCGTGATGAACTGGTATGCAGCCAGGAAAGCGGCACCGTGCAAATTAAAGGTGAAGTGGTTTACAAAGTCACAGATGTGATTGACGTAACTATCGCTGAAGTACGGATGGAAACCCGCAGCGTTATCGCGCGTCCAGCCGCGTAACACGCATAAATCAAGCGACCTTTCTCATTTTTGAAAGGTCGTTTTCTTTTTACCTCCCAAATTTCAACCGCGCACTACACTTCTTTCATCCAGTCAAAAAATTTATTTACTATTTTTCAGCTCCGTTGGCTTTGCTTTTTACGGATTCTGGATTACACATAAATATATAAAAAAAACAATACGTTCAGCCATAATCACCCTGAATGAATCATGGCTACCCATACTTTTGAGGCTCTATGCGCTTTAAACGGGATAGTACACATCATGAAAGACGTCCGGGAGCTGATTACGTTGTATAGCTATGTTGGCACTAATAACCCTTACTGGCGTTTGTCAGAGGATTGCAACATCCTGCATTTCTCTGTCGAAGAAACGTCAGAGGCCGATCAGACCATCGAATTATCCCCGGAACAAGCCGAACGCATTCGCGAGATGACGGTAATTACGTCAAGTTTATTAATGACGTTACCGATTGAAGATGACAACATTCCCGTGCATCTGGTCGGCCGAAAAATCAATAAGCGTGAATGGGCCGGTAGCGCATCCGCCTGGGATGACACCCCTTCCGTCGCCCGTGACCTGGCTCATGGCCTCTCTTTTGCCGAACAGGTGGTTTCTGAAGCCAATTCAGTCATTGTCATTCTTGATCGCATGGGCAACATTCAGCGGTTTAATCGACTGTGCGAAGAGTATACCGGACTCAAAGAACGTGAAGTCATTGGCCAAAGTGTATTCACATTATTTATGAGTCGACGTGAAGCTGCCGCATCACGACGCAATATCGAGGTCTTTTTTCGCGAAGGTAACTCATATGAAGTTGAACGCTGGGTGAAGACCTGCAAAGGACAGCGTCTGTTTTTATTTCGTAATAAATTTGTGCATAACGGTAGCGGCAAGAACGAAATATTTCTGATCTGTTCCGGGACCGATATCACTGAAGAACGCCGCGCCCAGGAGCGTTTGCGGGTGTTGGCGAATACTGACTCGATCACTGGATTACCCAATCGCAACGCTATTCATAATCTGATCAGCAATGCGATTGAGAACGCGGGCGATACGCAGGTCGGGATTGTGTACCTCGATCTGGATAACTTCAAAAAGGTAAACGATGCCTACGGGCATATGTTTGGCGATCAGCTATTGCAAAGCGTATCGCTGGCAATACTCAGTTGCCTTAGCGAAAACCAGTTACTGGCACGGTTTGGCGGCGATGAGTTTATTGTCCTTGCCACCGAAACATCCCAGGGTTCACTGGAAGCCACCGCGTCGCGTATTCTGACACGCCTGCGTCAACCTTTTCGCATCGGCCTGATTGAAATCTATACCGGATGCTCTATTGGTATTTCCCTCGCCCCACAACATGGTCAGGACTGCGAGAGCGTCATTCGTAACGCCGATACGGCCATGTACACCGCAAAAGAAGGTGGCCGTGGACAGTTTTGTGTTTTCTCTCCGGAAATGAATCAGCGGGTATTTGAATATCTGTGGCTGGATACTAATCTGCGCAAGGCGCTGGAAAACGATCAACTGGTTATCCATTATCAGCCAAAGATAACCTGGCGAGGCGAAGTGCGCAGCCTGGAGGCGCTGGTTCGCTGGCAGTCTCCGGAACGAGGCCTCATTCCACCACTGGAATTTATCTCCTACGCCGAAGAATCAGGGCTTATCGTTCCTCTGGGTCGCTGGGTTATTCTGGACGTTGTGCGTCAGATAGCAAAATGGCGCGCAAAGGGAATCAATCTGCGTGTGGCGGTAAACGTTTCTGCCCGGCAGCTCGCCGATCAGACGCTATTTACCGATCTCAAGCAGGTGCTTCATGAACTCGACTTTGAATATTGTCCCATCGATGTCGAGTTAACGGAAAGCAGTTTAATTGAAAATGAGCAGTTGGCACTGTCCGTCATTCAGCAGTTTAGCCAGATGGGGGCGCAAATCCATTTGGATGATTTTGGTACCGGTTATTCGTCACTGTCTCAACTAGCCCGGTTCCCACTTGATGCAATTAAACTGGATCAAACCTTTGTCAGGGATGTACACAAACAACCTGTTTCGCAGTCGCTGGTACGTGCCATTGTTGCGGTCGCACAGGCACTCAACCTGCAGGTCATCGCCGAAGGTGTTGAAAGCGCGAAAGAGGATGCGTTTTTAACCAAAAATGGCGTCAACGAGCGTCAGGGTTTTTTGTTTGCCAAACCAATGCCAGCCGCCGCGTTTGAGCGTTGGTATCGACGGCACCTCAATAAAAAAACACGCTAATGCAGTGGGATCAAACGTTGAAAATAGCCATAAATGGACATTACGTAACGATCCTATCTGCATGTAATCACAGAATATATAATATTCTTCTATCGTTGATAGTTAATACTATTTTTCCCTTCTCTTTTGCCATGAAATTCTGCATCATGAAATTCAAACTCTATTGCCATTAGGATGATAACCATGTCTGATATCGACGCTCAGCGTCTGGCCGAACGCATTGATACCGTGCTGGATATCCTCGTTGCAGGTGATTACCACTCAGCTATCCATAATCTCGAAATTCTGAAGGCTGAGCTGCTAAACATGACCAAAGAAGATGCCGAATCCTTGCCCAAAAAGCACAAGGCTCCCTGGGAGATCTGACGACATTAACCCTTTAATGTCGCTGCTATAAGCAAACTGCACGTGAGGCAGTTTCCGTTTAATTTCCGATACGATATCGCAATAAAATTAATATTATGAATTCCCGACAACAATCTATTTTGCAGATGGTGACTGATAAAGGTCAGATGAGCGTTGCCGAACTGGCAAAAATCACCGGTGTCTCAGAAGTGACGATTCGACAGGATCTGAACACACTGGAAAAACAGAGTTATTTACGCCGTGCGCACGGTTTTGCTGTTTCATTGAACAGCGATGATGTGGAAACGCGCATGATGACTAATTTTACGCTGAAGCGTGAGCTGGCTGAATTCGCCGCATCGCTGGTAAGCCCAGGCGAGTCCGTATTCATTGAAAACGGCAGCAGCAATGCGCTCTTAGCCAGAACGCTCGCGGAGCAAAAAGATGTCACCATCATTACCGTCAGCAGCTATATAGCCCATCTGCTGAAAGAAACCCCCTGCGAAGTGATTCTCCTTGGCGGCATCTATCAGAAAAAAAGCGAAAGTATGGTTGGGCCCTTAACTCGCCAGTTTATCCAGCAGGTACACTTCAGCAAGGCCTTTATCGGCATTGATGGCTGGCAGGCTGACACCGGCTTCACCGGACGCGACATGATGCGTTCTGATGTGGTTAACGCGGTGCTGGAAAAAGGTGCAGAAGTTATTGTGCTTACTGACAGCTCAAAATTCGAAGCCATTCACCCGTACACGCTGGGTCCATTAGAGCGATTCAGCCGCGTAGTCACGGACTCCAGGCTTAGCGCCAGCGTACAAATGCAGCTTGAGCATTCCGGATTAACCGTCAATATCATTGATGCCCACGCGTAACATCTTCAGCAGATGATTTGTCAGTTGGCAAATCATCTCCTCTCTGAGAGTTATCTGACAGTCCAATTAAGACTTTTTACCTGTCGTTAACAGGATTAAGTCGTAAAATTAATGTTAGCGATATAACAGGAACGAACCTCCAACTTCAGGATAGTGTTTGTAATGCCTTCGCTAAACGGTTTCACGGAAATATCTTCGTTAGCCTAAATTTAGCGCTATTCTTAAAGAACACTGGATTCCGTGAATCAATAATTCAGGAGAAAGTATTATGTTAGTAACGAGCAAAAAAATGACCGCTGCCATTCTGGCGATTACTCTGGCAATGTCGCTGAGCGCCTGCTCTAACTGGTCCAAACGCGATCGTAACACTGCAATCGGTGCTGGTGCAGGTGCAATAGGTGGTGCAGTCCTGACTGACGGCAGCACGCTGGGTACGCTGGGTGGTGCTGCAGTAGGTGGTATCATTGGCCATCAGGTGGGTAAATAATCTACGGTTGAACGGCTCGATATAATAATACGTTTACTTTTTCAGGTCTGTATTATTAAAAAGCCACGGAAATATTCCGTGGCTTTTTTTATTAACCGCCAGCCAGTTTAACTTTCATTCCTTTGGCTTCCAGCAGCGATTTAATCAAGTCGCGTTTATCACCCTGTATCTCAATCACGCCATCCTTCACTGCCCCGCCACAACCACATTTTTTCTTCAGTTCCGCAGCTAATTTGGTCAGTTCGGCATCGTCTTGATCAATACCGGTAATCAAACACACGCCCTTACCTTTGCGGCCACTGGTCTGGCGCTGGATACGAACAATGCCATCGCCTTGTGGGCGCACAGGAGCAGCTTTTGGTTCATCAATGCGCCCGGAATCGGTTGAGTAGACCAGGCGAGAGTTTGAATCGTTCATTTACGCACCTCGTTTCAGTGAGGCATTAATCATCTTCAGCGTCTGAGCCGGATCTGCCGACTGCGTGACCGGACGACCAATAACCATATAATCCACACCAGCTGACTGTGCTTGTTCCGGCGTCATAATGCGACGCTGGTCGCCCGCCTCGCTGCCTTCAGGACGAATACCCGGCGTAACCAATTTAAATGCCTGGCCAAACGCCTGCTTGAATCGCACCGCTTCCTGCGCGGAGCATACAACGCCATCCAAACCACAATGTTGGGTTAAGCGCGCCAGCCTTTCAGCATGCTCTGCAGGTGACAACGTCACGCCGAGATCGGCGAGGTCGCTGGCTTCCATACTGGTCAGAACCGTTACCGCAATCAGCAGCGGTGCGTCCTTGCCAAAAGGTAATAAGGCTTCACGTGCGGCGGTCATCATACGCGCCCCACCAGAAGCATGAACGTTAACCATCCACACGCCAAGCTCAGCCGCTGCCGCAACGGCATGCGCGGTAGTGTTGGGAATATCATGAAATTTCAAATCAAGAAAAACGTCAAAACCACGCTGTTGTAAATCGCGAACCAACTGAGGTCCAAAAAGCGTGAACATCTCTTTGCCCACTTTCAAACGGCAATCACGAGGATCAATTCTGTCGACAAAAGCTAATGCTTTATCACGATTGGAATAATCGAGAGCGACAACGACAGGAGAATCAGTAACAGCACGAGAAGAAGATGAAGCAGTAAACGTCATGACCAGACCTTCTTGAGGATGGGCGCCGACAGTAGCGCGAAATGGGTAAACGGCGTGCATTCTACCTGCGGTAATAGAAAATTAACAGGCGCGATTCCATTTCTGCCAGGCGAATTTGGCAACGGTGGCTGAGGATGGCTTTGTTACTCATCATTAGTATGTTGTAACTAAAGTAAGATTTTTTTAAAAATTACAACCCATCAAGTCCGCGAATAGGCTTAATGGTTGACCATGAGCGACAAGATGGGCAGTGCCAGTACAGTGTATATGCGGTAAATCCGCACTTCTGGCAACGATAGCGCGGCTTGCTGCGCACCTGCTCCCCGACCATATCGCGCAGAACCATCAGGCTCTCTTTCGCGCGCCCTTCTTCTGCTTCGTTAAGATGGTAATCCATTAATTTGTGGAAAACGCGCATCGTAGGATGGCGTTGTAGTTGGCGGGTAATATAAACCTGAGCGGTATCAGTCCCCTCACGCGCTTCAAGAATATCGGCCAGCATCAGCTCGGCGGCGGCGCCAGTATTCTCTTCAACGGCCCGACGTAAAAACTCTGCCCACTCATCGGTTTTCCCCAGATGCTGGTAGCAGCTTTGCAGCATTTCCAGCGTTTCGCTGACCAGTTCTTTATCCTGAGAAATCACGCGTTGCAGACTTTCAACGGCCTTCGCGTACTCGCCTTTCACCATGTACACACGGCCCATCATGATAGAAACCCGGGCACTGTTTTTGTCTGCCGCAGCCCCTTTTTTCAACAGCGCCATGGCGCGATCCATATCGTCGCTGCCCATCTGCTGTAAGGCCAGTTCGCAGTAGAAGTGGGCTATCTCAATACGCTGTTTATCTTTGCCTAGCTTCACCAGACGTTCTGCGACATCAATGGCTTTCTGCCAATCGCTGGTCGCCTGATAAATTTGCAGCAGTTGCTGTAATGCACCGACGCGAAAATCTGTTTCATCGGTAAGCTGATTGAACATGTCTTCCGCGCGGTCGTACAGACCTGCGGCCATGTAATCGCGCCCCAACTGTTGTACGGCCAACAAACGCTGCTCGTAGGTCAGCGAAGCACTTTCCATTAACGTTTGATGGATGCGGATTGCGCGATCGACTTCACCGCGCGAGCGGAACAGGTTTCCGAGAGTGAGATGAGCCTCAACGGTGCCCGTATCCTCTTTTAGCATATCAAGGAACAGATCCACCGCTTTGTCTTGTTGGTTGCTCAGGAGGAAGTTAACCCCGGCGACATAGTCACGGGAAAGACGGTTAGCTTCATCCTGCTTGGTTTGTTGCGCACTTCTGCGACCCATATACCACCCATAGGCAGCGGCTACAGGTAAAAGCAGAAACAACAACTCCAACATAAATAATTATTCCTTCACAACCGACGAATCGGCAGAAACCGCAACGTCGGTCGCAGGCGTAAGCTGGTTTTCCAGTCGTTTGATTTTACGTTCGGCGCGCGCAAGAGACACACGAACCTTCAGCCAGAAAAGGCCGCAAATTAACCAACCAATCGCAAAACCTGCGGCAAACAATACAGCAAGCAGCGTAGAGATACGATACTCACCCTGAGCCAGCAGGTAATTAAACGTAACCTGTTGATCGTTTTGCGCACCTAATGTCACCGAAATAACAAAAATCGCCAACACCAGTAAGAAAATGAGTAAATATTTCACATTACTTCCCGTTATGTGGTTTAAGCGAATAAATCGTGTACAACTTACCGCGTTGAGCCCTTTAAATTACCATTTTCACAACGAGTGCGAAATGGAAAAGCGCTTTCCGCTTTCTGATTTAAGGGCAAAATTTGAAAAATCAATCATAGCTAGCTTTCTTGCTCGCGTTGCGCGATTTCTTTTGCCTCCTGCACAGGCGGTGTAAGTGGTCCACATACTCGCTGCGCGAGCCAGGTCGCCAGCGTTACCAGCAGCCATGAAATCAGCGTTGCAACGACCAAATCACGTGGCCAGTGCATGCCCAACAGCAAGCGGCTACCCATAACACTTGTCGCCCAGATAAGCAAAAACACAATCGTCAGCGTACGTCTGCGTGGCCATAACAGCCCTACTGCCAGTAAAGCCCAACTGGCAGCAAACATCGTATGTCCTGACGGAAAGGCAAAACCCGTTTCTTTTTGCCAGTGCTTACGTAGAAACGTCGGAATATCCTGTTGTTCGGCCAATTGCTCTTTAACTAAGTTGCCACGATCTTTACGTTTTAAAGTGTAGAACTCATCAACCGGGATATGGTGCGTTTTTTCCAGCCATACGACAAAGGGCCGAGGTTCCTGCACCCTGTCTTTAACCCAGGACTTCACACCCTGACCGACTAAAATTGCCGCGGCCAGGATCGCAAACAGCATTACCGCAGCTTTCAGACGAAAACGCAGACACCACAGAAACCATGCGCAGAGCACAACATGAGTGATAATCCCCCACGGCTGCGTCACCGTTTCCGTTACCCAGTACAGAGATTTTAGCCACCAAACGTTGTGTCCCGGCTGCCAGTTCCAGCCCGATACCCATACAGCAACCGGCATAATAAGTAGCAGCCCGGCCCCGACCGCAGTGCGCTTTGCAATTGACAGCATTACCTCTCCTTTCGTCGATAAGTCTCACAATCATAACTGAAAAAAGTGCATGCCGGGAAAATTGACATTTTTGTGCCATTCCAAAGGCGAATCCGTTGTCGCGATTAGGTGAACATCGTTGCCTTATGGCAAAATAGTGCAATACAGAACAAGAAGCCAACAGGCGACGGCACGACAGTGCCAGCATAATCTGGAGAATTACATGCAGCTTAAACGTGTGGCAGAAGCCAAACTGCCAACCCCCTGGGGTGATTTCCTGATGGTGGGATTTGAAGAACTGGCAACCGGACACGATCACGTCGCACTGGTTTTTGGCGATATCACTGGTCAAACGCCTGTTCTGGCGCGTGTCCACTCCGAATGTCTGACTGGCGATGCATTGTTTAGCCTGCGTTGCGATTGCGGCTTCCAGCTCGAAGCGGCTCTCACCCACATTGCTGAAGAAGGGCGCGGTATCCTGCTTTATCATCGTCAGGAAGGACGCAATATCGGCCTGCTCAATAAAATCCGCGCCTACGCGTTGCAGGACCAGGGTTATGATACCGTTGAGGCTAACCATCAGTTGGGCTTTGCGGCAGATGAGCGTGATTTCACGCTGTGTGCGGATATGTTCAAGCTGCTGGGCGTGGACGAAGTTCGTTTGCTGACCAATAACCCGAAAAAAGTGGAAATTCTGACCGAAGCGGGAATCAATATTGTTGAACGCGTGCCGCTGATTGTGGGTCGTAACCCGAACAATGAACATTACCTGGACACCAAAGCCGCCAAGATGGGGCATTTGCTGGGCAAGTAATGGTTGTTACCGCCGATAATAAAGCCTGCTCTCGCAGGCTTTATGCATTTTAATTCAACATATTACGAATCACGTAGTGCAGAATACCATCGTTTTGGTAGTAAGTTAGCTCCGTCGCAGTATCGATACGGCAGCGGCATAAAATCACCTCTTTACGTCCATCTGAGCGAACCATATTCACCAACACTGTTGCGCCCGGCTTGATGTTTTGCAGGTCCGTAATATCGATCGCTTCCTCACCGGTTAGTCCCAGCGTTTTGCGCGTGACTCCCTGTGGAAACTCCAGCGGCAAAATCCCCATACCAATCAGGTTAGAACGGTGAATTCGCTCAAAGGACTCAGCGATAACCACGCGAATCCCCAGCAAGCGCGGGCCTTTTGCCGCCCAGTCGCGACTGGAGCCAGAGCCATACTCTTTCCCGGCAATAACCGCCAGGGGGATATTCTCCTGTTGATATTGCATAGCCGCATCATAGATAGCCACTACCTCGGTTCCCGGCAAATGACGCGTCATCCCACCTTCCACTCCGGGTACCATCTCATTACGAATACGAATATTGGCAAAGGTACCGCGCATCATCACTTCATGATTCCCGCGGCGTGAACCATAGGAGTTGAAATCTTTACGCTCAACGCCGTGGCTTTGCAGATAACGACCTGCCGGGCTATCCGGCTTAATACTGCCGGCAGGAGAAATATGGTCGGTGGTGACGGAATCCCCAAGCATTGCGAGGATACGCGCACCATGAATGTCCTGGACCGGATCCGGCGTAGCCTGCATACCATCGAAGAACGGCGACAAGCGGATATAAGTTGAGTCAGACTGCCAACCATAGGTATCAGCCCGATCAACCTGGATAGCTTTCCATTCTGGCGTACCTTCAAAGACTTCAGCGTACTCTTTATGGAACATGGCGGTAGAAACCTGCTCCACGGCACGGGCAATTTCCTGAGCCGTCGGCCAGATATCTTTCAGATAAACGGGATCGCCCTTTCTGTCATGGCCTAACGGATCTTTCGTCAGATTGATATTCATATTCCCTGCTAGCGCATAGGCCACCACCAGCGGCGGAGACGCCAACCAGTTGGTCTTCACGAGCGGATGGATACGCCCCTCAAAGTTTCGGTTGCCGGAAAGCACGGCGCCAACGGTGAGATCGCCTTTTTTGATGGCTGTCTCGATAGGATCGGGTAACGGACCCGAGTTACCAATACAGGTGGTACAGCCATAACCTACAAGGTTAAATCCCAGCTCATCAAGGTACGGCGTGAACCCAGCCTGCGCCAGATAATCAGACACCACCTTCGATCCTGGCGCCAGCGAGGCTTTCACCCACGGCTGACGTTTCAGACCAAGTGTCACTGCTTTTTTCGCCAGCAGTCCCGCCGCCATTAATACGCTTGGGTTGGAAGTGTTGGTACAGGAAGTGATAGCTGCTATCACCACCGCACCGTCCGGCAGCTTATACTGCTGGCCGCTCATGGTGTAGTCCACGGGCTGACGGTCTTTCAGCGAGCTATTTACTTCGAGTTCATTACTTGCCGAAAACGCTTTCGGAACATCAGCCAGTGCCACCCGATCCTGCGGGCGCTTCGGTCCGGCAAGGCTAGCTTCCACACTGCCCATATCCAGCTCCAGTGAACTGGTAAATACGGGTTCATCCCCTGGATTACGCCACATTCCCTGCGCTTTGGCATAGGCGCTGACCAACTCAACCTGCTCCTCACTGCGTCCACTCAGACGCATATATTCAAGAGTGATGCCATCGATCGGGAAGAAACCGCAGGTTGCGCCGTATTCCGGTGACATGTTCGCAATGGTTGCCCGATCGGCCAGCGGTAAGGTGTCGAGGCCATCACCGTAGAATTCAACGAATTTACCGACCACGCCGTGCTTACGCAGCATCTGGGTGACGGTTAAAACCAGGTCGGTAGCGGTGATACCTTCCCGCAGTTTGCCCACTAGTTTAAAGCCCACAACATCCGGGATAAGCATAGAGACCGGTTGACCCAGCATTGCTGCTTCAGCCTCAATGCCCCCAACGCCCCATCCCAGCACACCGAGGCCATTAATCATTGTCGTATGGGAATCGGTACCGACCAGCGTATCGGGATAAGCCACCCACTCACCGTCCTGTAACTCGCTCCAGACGGCTTTGCCAAGGTATTCAAGGTTTACCTGGTGGCAAATACCCGTTCCCGGCGGTACAACGCTGAAGCGACTAAATGCCTGCTGTCCCCATTTCAGGAACACATAACGTTCATGGTTTCGTTCCATTTCCAGGCGAACGTTTTCTTCGAAAGCATCATCATCACCAAAACGGTCCACCGTTACCGAGTGGTCAATGACAAGGTCCACTGGCGAAAGCGGATTCACTTTTGCCGTATCTCCCCCCAGACGTTTCACCGCTTCGCGCATGGCGGCAAGATCGACCACCGCCGGCACACCGGTAAAATCCTGCATCAGAACACGAGCGGGTCGATAGGCAATTTCACGATCGGCATGGGCGGTCTTCAGCCAATGCGCGAGAGCATGAATATCATCTTCGGTAACGGAATTACCATCCTGCCAACGAAGCAGATTTTCCAGCAACACTTTTAGCGATTTGGGTAGTCGGGTGATATCACCCAATGATTTAGCAGCCAGGGGTAAACTGTAGTAGCGGTAGGTTTTATCTTTAACCTGCAATGTGTCCTTACTGGCTTCTCGTAGGGTCGACGACATAGCTCCTCCTTAAATGACAGGGTTGGATCCCCTGACTTTCCTCAGGGTTAGTATTAAAGATAACACAAACAAAATGTAACGCTTTGATAACAACTCAAAATGATAAAAGTAGCGGGCGATATAAAAGCGCGAACTGAGGTCGATGGTAAGGAGGAAGGTCTAACCGTGTAGATTAATAGGATGAATATTCAGCAGGCAATAGAGCAATGGATAATACGTTGATTAGGTTGTTGATGACGATTACATGGATAAATGATTCGATATTCAAGGGCACAAGGTAATCGTTATTATTATAAAATACGTACGAATTATTGTTTCTGTTCATCATCATCAGTTAACAGATCAATAAACGCCCGTTGTTCAGGAGAAAGGTTCCAGGATTCGGGTACCTTCTGCCCCTTCTCTGCGACGGTTTTGCTCTCTTGTTCATGGTCATGAGGCGATAGCGTTTCAGTAGAGTGCTGCTCTGGTGCGGACATACTTACCCCCACACATTCCAGGCCACGAGTGCGACAATAATCCAGAATATCGCAGAACCAAGAAATACGGCGAACCAGGCTTTACGTTTCATCACCGGATCCCTGCGTGCTGGCTGGTTTCCTGAAGGCATCGCTAACCTCATACTATCGAAATCACTTATCATTTAGGCACCAAACAATCGGTACAATTAATCATCAGATAGGAGGAATCCTAATAAAAAAGGCGAAAAAAAGCCAGTTAATTTTCAGACTCGTCCTGATAAATAAATCGATTGTTTGATCGATTATAAATATTTGAAAGGAATTTTTGGCAAGCTGACTAATTTGAAACTACTTTAGTGAACTTTTTCCACAAGCTATATATGGTTAATTTATCCACGGTAAATTATCAATTAATTCAGTGTTTCCCGTCGGTATCGCTTTATGCTTATGGATACCGACGAGGTTACAGTCGTTATTATTTCTCAGGCAATTTAATATCTTTAAACATGGCTTCAATATCATCGTTGGAACGCAGCGCCACCGCCGTGTCCACCACATCACGCGTCAGATGCGGCGCGAAACGTTGAATGAAATCATACATGTAACTACGTAAGAAGGTGCTGCGACGAAAACCAATTTTGGTGGTGCTATGGCTGAAGATATCGTGAGCATCCACGCGTACCAGGTCAGGATCGGAAACAGGATCAACCGCCATACTGGCAATCACACCCACGCCAAGGCCCAGACGGACATAGGTTTTAATGACATCAGCATCGGTCGCGGTAAAGACAATACGTGGCTCCAGACCCGCGCGGTTAAACGCGGTGTCCAGCTCCGAGCGTCCGGTAAAACCAAACGTGTAGGTCACCAGCGGATACTGTGCCAGTTCCTCAATAGAAACCGAAGGTTTTCCCGCCAACGGATGATCCGGCGTGACGACGATCGAGCGGTTCCAGTGGTAGCAAGGTAACATCACCAGGTCGTCATACAGGTGCAAAGCTTCCGTCGCGATAGCAAAATCTGCATTTCCTTTCGAAACGGCTTCGGCGATTTGCGTCGGCGATCCCTGGTGCATATGCAATGAGACGCGAGGATAGCGCTCAATAAAACCTTTAATCACGTTCGGTAAAGCGTAACGCGCCTGAGTGTGCGTAGTGGCGATATATAACGAGCCTTTGTCCGGCCAGGTATGTTCGCCAGCAACGGACTTAATGGCATCCACCTTCGACAGAACTTCTCGCGCAATACGAATAACTTCCTGCCCCGCTGGCGTAACCTGCGTCAGGTGCTTACCGCTACGGGCGAAAATCTGGATGCCAAGTTCATCTTCCAGCATACGAACTTGCTTACTGATACCGGGCTGCGAGGTATAAAGCCCTTCCGCTGTTGAGGAAACATTAAGGTTGTGGTTCACCACCTCAACAATGTAGCGAAGCTGCTGTAATTTCATGTTATGCCATCCCGATTCGCGCCATCAAATCATCGTTTCAGTGCAGGCTCGCGGGCGCTGCTAATACGATTTAATAATAAAAACTCTGTTAACTATAACCACTATATCATTTATATGTACGCTGTATAGGTATGACAAAAAATAATATGCGAGAAACAAAAAGGGCCGCTTACGCGACCCTTTGAGGAGAAATTCAGCCGAAACGCTGTTATTTCTTCCCTTCTACCCATTTGCCGTCAACAAAGAACGCGGACCAGCCAGTCGCCTTACCGTCTTTCTCAGCGGCAACGTATTGCTGCTTGGTTTTACGGCTGAAACGAACCATGGACTTGTTACCATCCGGATCAGTTTGCGGCGCATCTGCCAGATAACGCAGTTTTTCCGGCAGGCGATCGCGGAAGCGGTACAACTCTTCCACCAACGGCGCACGAGTCTCACGTGATTTCGGGAACGTATTGGCCGCCAGGAAGATACCTGCAGCACCATCACGTAACACGAAATACGCGTCAGATTTTTCACACGGCAGTTCCGGCAACGGAACTGGGTCTTCTTTCGGCGGAGCGACTTCACCGTTACGCAGGATCTTACGGGTGTTTTTGCACTCGTCGTTAGTACACGCCATGTACTTGCCGAAACGTCCCATTTTCAGGTGCATTTCAGAACCACATTTTTCGCACTCGACGATAGGACCGTCATAACCCTTGATACGGAACTCGCCCTCTTCGATCTCGTAGCCGTCGCAGGTTGGGTTATTACCACACACATGCAATTTACGCTTAGGATCGATAAGATAACTGTCCATTGCCGTACCGCACTTCTGGCAGCGGCGTTTGGCGCGCAATGCGTTCGTTTCCGCGTCGTCGCCTTCCAGCACGTTCAATACTTCGTTTTCCGGCACCAAGTTAATGGTGGTTTTGCAACGCTCTTTCGGGGAAAGTGCATAGCCGGAGCAACCAAGGAAAACGCCGGTACTGGCGGTACGAATACCCATCTTGCGTCCGCAGGTCGGGCAATCAATGCTGGTCAGCACCATCTGGTTCGGACGCATACCGCCTTCTTCAGGATCTTTCTCGGCTTTATCCAGTTGCTGAGTAAAATCAGTGAAGAAGTTGTCGAGTACGCCCTTCCATTCGGCTTCTTTATTCGCCACCTGGTCGAGGCTATCTTCCATCTGCGCAGTAAAATCGTAGTTCATCAGTTCGCGGAAGTTTTCTTCCAGACGATCGGTGACGATTTCACCCATTTTTTCAGCGTAAAAGCGACGGTTTTCAACGCGAACATAACCACGATCCTGAATCGTAGAAATGATCGACGCATAGGTAGATGGACGACCAATGCCACGCTTTTCAAGCTCTTTAACCAGCGAAGCTTCACTGAAGCGCGCAGGCGGTTTAGTAAAGTGCTGTGCTGGCGTCAGTTCGATAAGCGTCAGCGTATCGCCTTTGTCCACCGCCGGTAAGATGCGATCTTCATCGCCTTTACGCAACGCTGGCATCACTTTCGTCCAGCCATCGAAGCGCAGAATACGACCGCGCGCCTTCAGGCGGAAATCACCCGCACCCACGGTGAGCGTGGTGGAATCATATTTAGCTGGGGTCATCTGACAGGCAACAAACTGGCGCCAGATCAGCTGATACAGTTTTTGCGCATCAGCTTCCATATCTTTCAGCGATTCCGCCTGTACGGCGACATCAGAAGGACGGATAGCTTCGTGCGCTTCCTGCGAGTTCTCTTTGCTGGCGTACTGGTTCGCGTTTTCCGGCAAATATTTTTTACCAAAATTATCGCTGATGTAATCGCGAACCATGGTCACTGCATCCTGGCTCAGGTTGGTTGAGTCAGTACGCATGTAAGTGATGTAACCCGCTTCATACAAGCGCTGCGCCATCATCATGGTTTTCTTCACACCGAAGCCGAGACGCGTGCTCGCAGCCTGCTGTAGCGTGGAGGTAATGAACGGTGCGCCCGGCTTGCTGCTGGTCGGTTTATCTTCACGTTCCAATACGCTATAGCGCGCTTTTTCCAACAGGCTAACAGCGGCAAGCGTTTGTTCCCGATTTACGGGACGGAACGGCTTATCATTTTGATGCGTCACCTCAAGCGGCAACGCGTCGCCGCCCGGCGTGGTCGTATTAGCATCAATTTCCCAGAACTCTTCTGGAACAAATGCTTTGATTTCGCGTTCACGCTCAACCACCAGGCGCACAGCCACAGACTGTACGCGACCGGCAGACAGACCGCGTGCAATTTTTTTCCACAGCAGTGGCGACACCATATAGCCCACAACACGGTCCATAAAGCGGCGCGCCTGTTGCGCATTAACACGATCGATGTTCAACTCGCCCGGTTTTTCAAACGCCTGGCGAATAGCATTTTTGGTAATTTCATTAAACACCACGCGGCTGTAGCGGGTGTCGTCGCCACCGATGACTTCCCGCAGGTGCCATGCAATGGCTTCCCCTTCGCGGTCAAGGTCAGTTGCGAGATAGATGTGGTCGGCTTTTTCAGCCAGTTGCTTCAGTTCAGAAACAACTTTCTCTTTACCAGGCAGCACTTCATAGCGCGCATCCCAGTTGTGCCACGGGTCAACACCCATACGGTTGACGAGAGCGCCACGTTCATCCTTTTTGGGCTTTTTAGCCGTTTTGGTGGAGGTTGAGTCGGCGCTCTTTTTAGTTGCTGAGCCACTGGTCGGCAAATCACGGATATGACCGACGCTGGATTTCACCACGTAGTCATTACCCAGATACTTGTTGATCGTTTTGGCTTTTGCCGGGGACTCAACGATGACAAGAGCTTTACCCATATTCACCTTTACCTAATTTGATTCTTCCAGAATGCGTCGCACGTTGATTCACCTTCCACTGGCGACGAGACATCGATATGGTCTCTGCGTCGGCGGATATCAACCCTTTAAACTGATTCGCGCTTGTAATGTAACTCTCATGTAACTGAGTTAACAGGCTTTTTTTCTCACAAACGCTCTAGCACGACGAAGTATTGGTCGAATGTCAAGCAAATCTGTTGCCAGATTGACGAAAGCGTCACACTGTACCTGATAAAATGCGTTACGCAACTTTATTAGCATGCAAAAACAAATCTCGCCAGTTGTAACACTGTCGTAAAACCTTCATTTATGTCAGGGAATATTTGCCCATAAGGCGGGCTCAGCGTAGACTAATGTCCTTGTTTAAGGAGTAAATCATGCATAAAGACACTCAACCCATCGATCGCGAAACACTGCTGATTGAAGCCAACAAAATCATTCGTGAGCATGAGGACACGCTGGCGGGGATTGTCGCCACCGGCGTTACGCAGCGAAACGGCGTGCTGGTTTTCAGCGGAGATTACTTTTTAGACGAGCAAGGGCTACCAACGCCCAAAAGTACGGCGGTGTTTAATATGTTTAAACACCTGGCGCACGTACTTTCCGAAAAGTATCACTTGATCGATTAACACGAGTAATAATTTGCCGGATGGCGGCATCGCCTTATCCAGCCTATACTGGTGCATATTTGTAGGCCGGATAGGAGATATGTGAGCATCGCTATCCGGCAATGACAATTTTACATCAGTGGCTTCTGCCCCCGCTGCCACCAGCGCATCAGCAAACGATCGGCGCTCTCCGCCGCACTACCGGTGAAACGATCCATCAGCTTTTTACGCTGCAGATAGCGAACGTTCAACACTTCACGACCTTCCATCAGCCCGAGGATCACCTCATCGCTGGTATTGATCTCATCCACCAGCCCATTTGCCAGCGCCTGTTGACCAAACCAGTGTTCACCGGTGGCAACCTGCTCAATGTCCAGAGTCGGACGCATGCGCTGCACAAAATCTTTAAACAGATGATGCGTTTCGTTCAGATCTTCGCGGAATTTCTGCCGCCCTTCTTCCGTGTTTTCACCGAGTAAGGTCAACGTACGCTTATACTGTCCGGCGGTGTGCAGTTCGATATCAATATCTTTCCCTTTCAGGAAGCGGTTAAAGTTCGGGATCTGCGCCACCACGCCAATTGAGCCGACGATAGCAAACGGTGCCGAGACAATTTTATCCGCCACGCAGGCCATCATATATCCGCCGCTCGCAGCGACTTTATCTACCGTAACGGTCAGCGGGATCTGCTTATCGCGCAGACGTTGTAACTGGGACGCAGCCAGGCCATAACCATGTACCACACCACCCGGACTTTCCAGACGAACCACCACTTGATCCTGAGGTTTAACAACCGCCAGCACAGCCGTCACCTCTTCGCGTAATGCGCTGACCTCATGGGCATCCATACTGCCTTTAAAATCAAGCACCCATACACGAGGTTTATCTGATGACGTACTGTCACCCAGTTTCGCTTTTGCCTTAGCCGCTTTCGCCTCCAGCTTTTGTTTCTTTTTCTGCGCCTTATGCCAGAATTTTTGCTGATGCCCATCCAATAAGGCTAGCGACAGGTCTTCCTTCATCTCTTTATATTGATCGCTGAGGTTAATAACCCTCAATTCCCCACGCTGACGTTTGCGTTGTGTCGCGTTTACGATCAGCATCACCACCACTGCAATAGCCACCACGACAGTGACAATTTTTGCCAAAAACAACCCATATTCAGACAACAATTCCACGAGATCCACCTTGGTTAAACAACGCGACTTCCGCTCAGTGTACAACAGGCGTGTCACCTCGTCTTGCTTCATACATCCAGTGCTGAATCAGTAAAAAGCATGACAAAGCGTTCATTTTGCGGTGTTATTGCCTTTGGCTGATTGAAAAAGTACAGGGTTTAAGGCATAAAGCCCAAAAGTTATCGCGAACGAGATATCCAGGACGTCGCCGAGGAGTTGCCGTGCATTACCAACCTAAACAAGACCTTCTACAGGGCCGCATTATTCTTATCACCGGTGCCAGCGATGGTATCGGACGCGAGGCCGCGCAGACCTATGCACGCTATGGCGCGACCGTTATCCTGCATGGGCGTAACGAAGAAAAACTGCGTCAGGTTGCCCGCACTATCGCCGATGAAAACGGAACACAACCACAGTGGTTTACACTGGATCTACTGACCTGTACCTCTGAAGAATGTCACCAGCTTGCGCAGCGCATTGCTGCACATTTCCCGCGTCTGGATGGCGTACTGCATAACGCCGGATTACTCGGCGATATTTGTCCAATGAGTGAACAAAACCCGCAGATCTGGCAGGATGTGATGCAGGTAAATGTAAATGCCACTTTTATGCTGACTCAGGCATTACTGCCGTTGTTACTCAAATCCGATGCCGGATCGCTGGTCTTTACCTCTTCCAGTGTCGGTCGCCAGGGACGCGCCAATTGGGGAGCATATGCCACCTCAAAATTTGCGACCGAAGGGATGATGCAGGTTCTGGCTGATGAGTATCAAAACCGTCATCTGCGCGTAAACTGTATCAATCCTGGTGGGACGCGAACTGGCATGCGAGCCAGCGCATTCCCAACGGAAGATCCGCAAAAATTGAAAACTCCCGCCGATATTATGCCGCTCTACCTGTGGCTAATGGGCGATGACAGCCGCCGTAAAACCGGTATGACTTTTGATGCCCAGCCGGGCCGTAAACCAGGAATTGCCCAATGAGTGAAGAACGCTATCAGCAACGTCAACAGCGCGTAAAAGATCGGGTTGACGCACGCGTTGCCGCAGCGAAAGATGAGCGCGGAATTATCATCGTGTTCACCGGAAATGGTAAGGGTAAAACCACCGCCGCATTCGGTACCGCCACGCGCGCGGTGGGCCATGGTAAAAAAGTCGGCGTCGTACAATTTATTAAAGGTACGTGGCCAAACGGAGAACGTAACTTACTTGAACCCCACGGCGTAGAGTTTCAGGTTATGGCGACAGGATTTACCTGGGAAACGCAGAACCGCGAGTCTGACACCGCAGCCTGTATGGCCGTGTGGGAACATGGCAAGCGGATGCTGGCCGACGATGAACTGGATATGGTGATACTGGATGAGCTGACCTACATGGTGGCATACGACTATCTGCCGCTTGAAGAGGTCATCAATGCCCTGAACGCGCGCCCAGCCCATCAAACGGTCATTATCACCGGCCGTGGATGTCATCGCGATATTCTGGAGTTAGCAGATACAGTCAGCGAGCTGCGCCCAGTCAAGCATGCGTTTGAAGCGGGCGTGAAAGCCCAAGCAGGGATCGATTATTGAGTGTAGGCCGGATAAGGCGTTTGCGCTGTATCCGGCTCCACGCTAACGCCTGATGGCGCTTTGCTTATCAGGCCTGGTTATGATTAACCGTTGTTGCTGCGACCACCCGGACGACGGCTGCCGCCGACCTGAGAGTGGCGCTTCACCGCACGACGGATCTGATTCGCCTTCATGCGACGACGATCTTTCTCGACGGCCACTTTAGAGGTCGTTTCCGGCTTCAGGTCCACCAGTTCACGCAGATAGTTGGTCTGAGCAAGATCAAGCTCTGTCCAGCCACCACGCGGCAGGCCTTTCGGCAGCGGGATATCACCATAACGGACACGAATCAGACGGCTTACCTGTACACCTACAGCTTCCCACAGGCGGCGGACTTCACGGTTACGTCCTTCGGTCAGCGTGACGTTATACCACTGGTTGATCCCTTCACCACCGCTGAACTTGATCGTTTTAAATGCCGCCGGACCATCTTCCAGCTGCACGCCACGACTCAGATCGCGCAGTTTTGCATCATCAACCTGACCAAACACACGTACCGCATATTCACGCTCAACTTCGCGGCTTGGGTGCATCAGACGGTTAGCCAGTTCACCATCGGTTGTAAACAGCAGTAAACCACAGGTATTCACGTCCAGACGCCCTACGGCAATCCAGCGCGCATCACGCAGTTTTGGTAAACGATCAAACACGGTCGGACGACCTTCCGGGTCGTTACGGGTACACAGTTCGCCTTCTGGCTTGTAATAGGCCAGAACACGGCAGATTTGCTCCGCAGACTCTTTAACCGAAATCAGATGACCGTCGATACGGATTTTCAGACCCGGAGTGACTTCAACGCGATCGCCGAGCGTGGCAATTTTGCCATCAACGCTCACGCGACCCGCGGCAATAATAGATTCGATTTCACGGCGAGAACCGTGGCCAGCGCGCGCCAGCACTTTTTGTAACTTTTCGCTCATAGAGCTTCCTTTAGGTGTCGCCTTCACAGGCGTCGAACAGGAGAATCAACGGCGCCAGTCAGCGCCATTTTAAGGCCGCGTAGTATAGCGGTTCGCGCCCTTATAAGAAAGGTTTAACGTCACCGACGCCTTCACGCAACACCACCGGAGAATCATCGGTTAAATCAATGACCGTGGTCGGCTGCTGGCCGAGATATCCGCCGTGGATAATTAAATCCACCTGTTTCTCCAGGCGGTCTTTAATTTCTTCCGGATCTGACTCGGTAAATTCGCTACCCGGCAGCATCAGTGACGTGGAGAGCATCGGCTCGCCCAGCGCTTCAAGCAGCGCCAGTGCTATCGGGTTTGAGGGTACACGCAGGCCGATGGTCTTACGTTTTTCTTGCAACAAGCGGCGCGGAACCTCTTTCGTCCCCTTCAGGATGAAGGTGTAGTTGCCCGGCGTGTTGTTTTTAATTAAACGGAAGGCCACGTTGTCGACAAACGAATAGGTCGACAGTTCAGACAGGTCACGGCACATCAGCGTAAAGTTGTGCCCGTCCGGCAGGTGACGGATGCGGCAAATGCGCTCCATTGCGCCTTTATCTTCAATTTTGCAGCCCAACGCATAGCCGGAATCGGTTGGATAGACGATCACCCCACCTTTACGCACGATTTCAACGGCCTGATTGATCAGGCGCTGCTGCGGGTTTTCGGGATGAATATAAAAAAACTGGCTCATACTTTCCTCTCTGTGATCTCGGGCTGCTCCCAAAGTTGCCAGACGCCTTCCACGCCTGCGGGCAACCAAAGTTTACGACCCAACTCAATCCATGGGCAGGGTAGATGAAAATCAGACCCTTGCGATGCCCATAATTGATGCTGACGCGCAAGCGTCGCCAGATGGGTGCGTTCATTGGGAGACTGCTGACACTGCGCTACTTCCATCGCGTCGCCGCGATGTTCAGCAAAATGTACAACCAGTCTTTTCAGCCACTTAGCGCTAAGATCGTACCGCCCAGGATGAGCCAGAACAGCCTTACCGCCAGAATGATGAATGACATCAATAGCTTGTTCTATTGTACACCACTGTGGCGGAACGTAACCGGTTTTCCCACGGGCAAGATATTTTTTAAAGACATCCGCCATGGTTGTGGCTTTGCCACATTCCACCAGGAAACGCGCAAAATGGCCTCGCGTAACCGCCCCGCCATCAGCCAGGCGCAACGCCCCTTCCCACGCGCCGGGGATATGCGCTTTGTCGAGTCGTTCGGCAATCAGGCGCGCACGCTGCTGACGACGTTCCGTTTGTTGCGCCAGAAACTCGCACATCATGGGATGGGCGATATCAATGTTCAGACCCACTATATGGATCTCATGGTTTTCCCAGACAGTTGATATCTCGACACCAGGGATCAAATTTAACGCTAAACCCGAACGTGAAATTTCTTCTCTTGCCGCCGCAATGCCCGCCGTGGTGTCATGATCGGTGATCGCCAGTGTACCGACTCGCATCTCTACCGCACGGTGTACTAAGGCTTCTGGGGTTAATCGCCCATCGGAGGCTGTAGTATGACTATGCAGGTCATAAATCACTGCGTAATTCGTGTCGCTCAAGGCGGCTCCCGTTTCAATAAATGTCGTAACACGCCCATCATAGCGGTTTCGGCAAATATACTGAAATCAGGTGTTGACTTTACCCCACCGAACTAGTTAACTAGTACGCAAGTTCACATGAAGAAGGTATCTGCAATGAAAGCAACATTTTTTCTGCACGGTTGGTGGCGCACTTCCTGATTTCGGGCAGTGTCTTACGTCTGCAATTTGCAACCAGATACCCGGCCCGCCTAATGAGCGGGCTTTTTTTTGAACAAAATTAATGAGAATAACGATGCAAACACAAAAACCGATACTCGAACTGCTTGCCTGCGATGCCGCCTACCGTGAGAATCCGACGTCGCTGTTTCATCAGGTGTGTGGCGCACGTCCGGCAACGCTGCTGCTGGAATCTGCAGATATCGACAGCAAAGACGATCTGAAGAGCTTGCTGCTAGTCGACAGCGCATTGCGCATTACCGCTCTCGGTGACACCGTCACTATTCAGGCGTTATCCACAAACGGCGCATCGCTGCTGCCCTTGCTGGATGCTGCCCTGCCCGCTGGCGTTGAGAATGAAAAACAGCCGAATGGTCGTCATCTGCGATTCCCTGCCGTCAGCCCGCTGTTGGATGAAGACGCCCGTTTATGTTCTCTTTCCGTATTTGATGCTTTTCGCATACTGCAGGGGCTGGTGAATGTTCCTGTGCAAGAACGTGAAGCGATGTTCTTCGGCGGTCTGTTTTCCTACGACCTGGTTGCCGGTTTTGAAGATTTACCTCAGCTTGAAGCGGGCAATCGTTGTCCTGACTACTGCTTCTATCTGGCAGAAACGCTGATGGTTATCGACCACCAGAAAAAAAGCACCCGAATTCAGGCCAGTGTTTTTACCCCCAATAATGCGGAAAAACAGCGACTTAACGCCCGTCTGGCGCAGCTGAGCCAGCAGCTTACCGAGCCTGCGCCGCCGTTGCCGGTCACTGAAGTCCCGCAGATGCGCTGCGAGTGCAATCAGAGCGATGAAGAGTTCGGCGCCGTAGTACGTGGCATGCAAAAAGCGATTCGCGCGGGCGAAATTTTCCAGGTAGTTCCGTCCCGACGTTTCTCGCTGCCCTGCCCGTCACCGCTGGCAGCCTACTATGTGCTGAAGAAAAGTAACCCCAGCCCATACATGTTTTTCATGCAGGACAACGATTTCACGCTGTTTGGCGCCTCCCCGGAAAGCTCGCTGAAATACGATGCCACCAGCCGCCAGATTGAGATCTACCCGATTGCCGGCACTCGCCCGCGTGGTCGTCGTGCGGACGGTTCGCTTGACCGCGACCTTGACAGCCGAATCGAGCTGGAGATGCGTACCGACCATAAAGAGCTTTCTGAGCACCTGATGCTGGTTGACCTTGCGCGTAACGACCTGGCGCGCATCTGTACGCCTGGCAGCCGCTATGTTGCTGACCTCACCAAAGTCGATCGTTACTCCTTCGTAATGCACCTGGTTTCGCGTGTGGTAGGCGAGCTGCGTAGCGATCTGGATGTGCTGCACGCTTACCGCGCCTGTATGAATATGGGCACGTTAAGCGGAGCGCCAAAAGTTCGCGCTATGCAGCTTATCGCCGAGGCAGAAGGTCGTCGCCGTGGCAGCTACGGCGGCGCGGTAGGTTACTTCACGGCTCATGGCGATCTGGATACCTGTATTGTCATTCGTTCCGCCCTCGTGGAAGACGGTATTGCCACCGTACAAGCCGGTGCCGGGATTGTTCTGGATTCTGTACCGCAGTCTGAAGCCGATGAAACCCGTAATAAAGCGCGCGCGGTTCTGCGTGCTATCGCCACCGCGCACCACGCACAGGAGACCTTCTAATGGCTGACATTCTGCTGCTCGATAATATCGACTCTTTTACCTATAACCTGGCGGATCAGCTGCGTACTAATGGTCACAACGTGGTGATTTACCGCAACCATATTCCGGCCCAGACGTTGATTGACCGCTTAGCAACGATGAAAAATCCTGTGCTGATGCTCTCTCCAGGCCCAGGTGCGCCAAGCGAAGCAGGTTGCATGCCGGAGCTGTTAACCCGTCTGCGCGGCAAGCTGCCAATCATCGGCATTTGTCTGGGACATCAGGCCATTGTTGAGGCCTATGGTGGATATGTGGGCCAGGCTGGAGAAATCCTGCACGGCAAAGCGTCCAGCATTGAACACGACGGTCAGGCAATGTTTGCTGGTCTGGCGAATCCGCTGCCGGTGGCACGCTATCATTCGCTGGTTGGCAGCAACGTTCCGGCAGGATTAACCATTAACGCACACTTTAACGGCATGGTGATGGCGGTGCGTCACGATACCGATCGCGTCTGCGGCTTCCAGTTCCATCCGGAATCCATTCTGACCACCCAGGGCGCGCGTTTGCTGGAACAAACGCTGGCCTGGGCGCAACAGAAGCTTGAACAAACCAATACGCTGCAACCAATTCTGGAGAAACTGTATCAGGCCCAGACGCTGTCCCAGCAGGAAAGCCACCAGTTGTTCTCTGCCGTGGTACGCGGTGAACTGAAGCCGGAACAACTGGCTGCGGCACTGGTGAGCATGAAAATTCGTGGCGAACACCCGAATGAAATTGCCGGTGCGGCAACCGCGCTGCTGGAAAACGCAGCCCCATTCCCGCGCCCTGATTATCTGTTCGCCGATATTGTCGGTACCGGCGGCGACGGCAGCAACAGCATCAATATTTCTACCGCCAGCGCCTTTGTTGCTGCGGCTTGCGGACTGAAAGTTGCCAAACACGGCAACCGCAGCGTCTCCAGCAAGTCAGGTTCTTCGGATCTGTTAGCGGCATTTGGCATCAATCTGGATATGAACGCCGACAAATCCCGTCAGGCGCTTGACGATCTCGGCGTGTGTTTTCTGTTTGCGCCGAAATACCACACCGGTTTTCGCCATGCCATGCCGGTACGCCAGCAGTTGAAAACCCGCACGCTGTTTAACGTGCTCGGCCCGTTGATTAACCCGGCACATCCGCCGCTGGCGCTGATCGGCGTTTACAGCCCGGAGCTGGTGCTGCCGATTGCCGAAACGCTGCGCGTGCTCGGATATCAGCGGGCAGCCGTAGTGCACAGCGGTGGCATGGACGAAGTTTCGCTGCATGCACCGACCATTGTGGCAGAGCTGCACGATGGGGAAATCAAGAGTTATCAACTGACGGCAGAAGACTTTGGCCTGACGCCTTACCACCAGGAACAGCTGGCTGGCGGCACGCCGGAAGAAAACCGTGACATTCTTAGTCGCTTGCTACAAGGTAAAGGTGAAGCCGCTCATGAAGCCGCTGTTGCCGCGAATGTCGCCATGTTAATGCGCTTGCACGGTGAAGAAGATTTAAAAGCCAATGCGCAAACCGTGATTAATGTACTGCGCAGCGGTGCGGCCTATGACCGTGTCACTGCACTGGCAGCAAGAGGGTAAATGATGCAAACCGTTTTAGCGAAAATTGTCGCAGACAAGGCGATTTGGGTAGAAGCCCGCAAACAGCAACAACCGCTGGCCAGCTTTCAAAATAATGTTCAACCCAGCTCTCGTGATTTCTACGATGCGCTGCAAGGTGCGCGCACCGCCTTTATTCTGGAATGTAAAAAAGCATCTCCGTCAAAAGGCGTGATCCGTGATGACTTCGACCCGGCACAGATTGCGGGCGTTTATAAACATTATGCTTCCGCGATTTCCGTACTGACCGATGAGAAATATTTCCAGGGCAGTTTTGATTTCCTGCCTATCGTCAGCCGCATCGCGCCGCAACCTGTTCTGTGTAAGGACTTTATTATCGATCCTTACCAGATTTACCTGGCGCGTTTCTACCAGGCGGACGCCTGTTTGTTGATGCTGTCGGTCCTCGATGATGAACAATATCGTCAACTCGCCGCCGTCGCCCACAGTTTGAAAATGGGCGTACTGACCGAAGTCAGTAATGAAGAAGAACTGGAGCGTGCTATCGCACTGGGCGCCAAAGTCGTTGGTATCAACAACCGCGATTTACGCGACTTGTCGATTGATTTGAATCGCACCCGCCAACTTGCGCCGCGCCTGGGCCACGGTGTGACCGTCATCAGCGAGTCCGGGATCAACACCTATGGTCAGGTGCGCGAGCTCAGCCACTTCGCCAACGGTTTTCTGGTTGGTTCCGCGCTGATGTCGCATGGTGATCTGCACACCGCCGTTCGTCGCGTACTGCTCGGCGAGAATAAAGTCTGCGGTTTAACCCGGGCTCAGGATGCCAACGCGGCGTATAAATCCGGCGCGATTTATGGCGGACTGATATTTGTACCCACATCGCCACGCGCGGTTAGCGTTGAGCAAGCGCGAGAGGTCATGACCGGCGCGCCGCTGCAATACGTCGGGGTGTTTCGCAACACAGATATTATCGACGTACGTGAAACAGCGGCTGCTCTGGGACTCACTGCCGTGCAACTGCATGGTAGCGAAGATCAGGCCTACGTAGACGCGCTACGCAATGCGCTACCCGCACAGGTACAAATCTGGAAGGCGCTCAGCGTCAGCGATAAGTTGCCAGCCCGTGATTATCAGCATGTCGATAAATACGTCTTCGACAACGGTCAGGGCGGCAGCGGGCAACGCTTCGACTGGTCACTTTTAGGCGGACAATCGCTGGATAACGTATTACTGGCTGGCGGACTTGGCGCAGATAACTGCGTTGACGCGGCAAAAACCGGCTGTGCCGGTCTCGATTTCAATTCTGGCGTAGAGTCACAGCCGGGCATCAAAGATGCACGTCTTCTGGCTTCGGTCTTTCAGACGCTGCGCGCATATTAAGGAAAAGGACATGACAACATTACTCAATCCGTATTTTGGTGAATTTGGCGGTATGTATGTGCCACAGATTCTGATGCCTGCCCTGCGCCAGCTGGAAGAAGCTTTTGTCAGCGCGCAAAAAGATCCTGAATTTCAGGCGCAGTTTACAGACCTGCTGAAAAACTATGCGGGTCGCCCAACCGCACTGACCAAGTGCCAGAACATTACTCAAGGCACCAACACGACGCTGTATCTCAAGCGTGAAGATTTACTGCACGGCGGCGCGCACAAAACCAACCAGGTGCTAGGCCAGGCGTTGTTGGCGAAGCGCATGGGTAAAACGGAAATTATCGCCGAAACAGGCGCGGGGCAGCACGGTGTTGCATCTGCTCTCGCCAGCGCACTGCTGGGGTTGAAATGCCGTATTTACATGGGCGCGAAAGATGTTGAACGTCAGTCGCCGAACGTTTTCCGTATGCGTTTGATGGGTGCAGAAGTTATCCCCGTTCACAGCGGTTCCGCAACGCTGAAAGATGCCTGTAACGAAGCGCTGCGCGACTGGTCTGGCAGTTACGATACTGCGCACTATATGCTCGGTACAGCGGCAGGTCCGCACCCCTTCCCGACTATTGTGCGTGAGTTCCAGCGGATGATCGGCGAAGAAACCAAGGCGCAGATTCTGGAAAAAGAAGGTCGTCTGCCGGACGCCGTTATCGCCTGCGTGGGTGGCGGTTCTAACGCAATCGGTATGTTCGCCGATTTTATTAATGAAACCAGCGTCGGTCTGATTGGCGTAGAGCCAGGCGGTCACGGGATTGAGTCTGGAGAACACGGCGCGCCGTTGAAACATGGGCGTGTTGGGATTTATTTCGGCATGAAGTCCCCGATGATGCAGACCGAAGAAGGACAGATTGAAGAGTCTTACTCTATTTCCGCCGGGCTCGATTTCCCGTCGGTGGGGCCACAGCATGCGTACCTGAACAGCATTGGTCGCGCCGATTATGTTTCAATAACCGATGATGAAGCACTGGAAGCCTTCAAAACGCTGTGTCTGCACGAGGGGATTATTCCGGCACTGGAGTCCTCCCATGCCCTGGCGCACGCGTTGAAAATGATGCGTGAAAATCCGGAAAAAGAGCAGCTACTGGTGGTTAATCTCTCCGGTCGCGGCGACAAAGACATTTTCACCGTACACGATATTCTGAAAGCGCGAGGGGAAATCTGATGGAACGTTACGAAAACCTGTTTGCACAGCTGAAGGACCGCAAAGAAGGTGCTTTTGTCCCCTTCGTAACCCTGGGCGATCCGTCTGTTGAGCAGTCACTGAAAATCATTGATACGCTGATTGAAGCCGGTGCCGACGCGCTTGAGCTCGGCATTCCGTTCTCCGATCCGCTGGCCGATGGCCCAACCATTCAGGAAGCCACTCTGCGTGCGTTTGCCGCCGGCGTCACACCATCGCAATGCTTTGAAATGCTGGCGCTGATTCGCCAGAAGCATCCGACGATTCCCATTGGGTTGCTGATGTATGCCAACCTGGTCTTCAGCAAGGGCATTGACGAGTTTTACGCCCAGTGCGAAAAAGTGGGTGTGGATTCTGTGTTGGTAGCCGATGTCCCTGTTGAGGAGTCTGCGCCATTCAGAACTGCTGCACTGCGTCACAACATCGCACCGATTTTCATCTGCCCGCCGAACGCTGATGAAGAACTGCTACGCCAGATTGCCTCTTACGGTCGCGGCTACACTTATCTGCTTTCTCGTGCAGGCGTGACCGGTGCCGAAAATCGTGCGGCATTACCGCTGCATCATTTGGTTGAAAAGCTGAAACAATATGATGCTCCGCCTTCTTTACAGGGCTTCGGTATCTCTGCGCCTGAACAGGTAGCCGGAGCTATTGAAGCCGGTGCTGCCGGTGCAATTTCCGGCTCGGCAATTGTGAAAATCATTGAGAAAAATGTTGCGGCACCGGAACAGATGCTGGCTGAGCTGAAAGCGTTTGTCAGCACGATGAAAGCCGCCACCCACCAGTAAGTTAAATCAACCGCCAGAGACGTCTGGCGGTTTCACCCTTCTTTCGTGTGCTTCATTCTATACATAGCGCTATCCGCATTCTGAATGGCCACATCCAGTTCACCGTTCACTTCTGCAATTCCCCACGATACTGACAATGGTACGGTATGCCCATCCACCACAAACACATGACTGGTCACCTGCCCGCTAATACGTTGCGCGATTGCTATGGCGTCAGTTGCCTGCGATCGAAACAGCAGGATCATAAATTCATCCCCGCCGGTACGAATTACAATATCGTGGCTGGTGCGAGTGTTTGACAGCATCCTGTTGGCGATAATTTGCAACGCGCGATCGCCTGCCGCGTGGCCCCAGGTATCATTGACGGCCTTAAATTTATTGCAGTCCAGTAGCACCACCGAACAGTGTGATAAATCCCGACGCTTGATAATGTCGAGTATTCGGCGGTTAAAACAGCCGGTCAGAGTATCGATATAAACCTTGAGGTCGCTTTCGTTTAGCCATGACTTTAACGAGAAGCTAATGATGATGAAAAAGAACGGCGCCAGCAGGATAACAATCCCGGCATGTGTATCGCGCGCCATAAAACGGCCTAATGAAAGCGAATAGTGCAGCGCATATTTCTCCGAAAAATTGCGCACCAAATAGCTGGATTGTCCCGCACATTTGCCGGATAAGCAGAGGCTCTCTTTGTTGGTCAGATTCACCAACTCCACGTTCAATCCGGGAAGGATTTGATTATCAAACGCCTCGGCTAACGCTTCCTGCAGCTCAGGCTTCGAATGATCATAGACCAGATAGGCAACGATTTGGTCTGATATCTCTTTACCCGACAGATCGTAGATATAGCTCACTACGCTGTAGGCTTTTTCACCGGTAATTTTATCGGTATAGAAGTTTGTTGAACTGAGAGCTTTGTTTTTGACGTTTTTTTGCAACAACCGGGTATAGAAATCGGTGGGTGGATAGAAAAAATGCGTTATATCCATCGCCATTTCAGAGTCAGAAAAACTGAAATTGCGCGAGTCGGAAGCCATAAACCAATAAAAATAATCTGAATTGCTGGCGATAATGTAACGGTGTGCATCGAAGCTGCCTGGATTTAGCTCATTAACCATTCCGCGAATGAACTCCGCCGCAGTATACATACACAGCGCATTATGGCTGGGTTGCTGAGCAATAATTGTCCCCGTTGCAGAATGAACCCGCTTTGGGTCGGCGTTAATTCCCCATTCATCTTTGTTTCGCGGAACAAACTGCGCCATAACACCACACTGTTCGCCGGTTTTGATGTGGTAATAACGCTCGCCAATCGCATCGGCAATCAGTTCATTATCGTTAAAAATGTCCAACATGTGAGCTTGCAGGCGGCTAACGCCTTCACTGGCGGCCGCCATACGCTGTTCATAAATGATAAACAGAAACAACGAGGTAAAAATCAACGTAATGAGCCCGGATACCAGCAGAGCCTGCCTGTTTCTGAGCTTATCCTGCACAATCTTCACGAGTCCACCCTGATAGTTAACAGTATTGCCAAATCGGTTACCCGTTTATGTTGTTGCATAACAGCGTTGTACGTTGATAGAGAATGTTTGCCACTCCGAAGCAGGTAAGTTGATGTAGCCCGCAGCAGCGCGCGTAGGTTACAGATTTATACAATAAAAGCACATATTTGTTAACATAAGCGCAAACTAATCATCACCTTCGATAGGATACCCTGCCCGCCGGATGGCCTCGCGGCAGTCGTTTACGCCTGCGGCATAGCCCGCCTCAATCTCACAAACCGGACTTGCGCTGCAATAAGGTAGTGTAACCGGAGTCGCAATAAGTTTCTCCAGCGCCTCAATTTTATCCATGCAAAGCAATAATTCACGTGCAACACTCACGGCAAACGCTGCCGTTTGATCCTCGTAGAACGGTTCCAGAAGTGTGATTTTTTGCTGTAGCAGATGGCGGGTCAACATCATCAGCAATACCCTCAAAGTTGGTTTGCTTAAAGAGTAGCACTACATCAAAGGGGAGAAAGGCAGGATGTTTTCCCCAGAATTTTTTAAATGAAGAACGAGGGGAATTTTTCCTGGCTGCTAACCACGGGCAGGTATGCCCGGAATCTATACAGTTCAGTCGTTTTGGTTGTGCAACCATTAATGAAGTTGACTTCAAAAAGTCCCTTGCGAGACACTGAAGGAAAGCATGCCAAATATGGGTGAACTTGTTGAGACATCTGTTGATTAAATTAGTTATGTTAAGCGTTGGATTTTTAAGCGCTGGGGACATACTGGCAAATACTCCGGAACAGGTAATCACCGCTTTCCAGAGGGATTATAAATATTGGAATGACCAGTCATTTCAGAGAAATCAGAACTACGAAAAGCAAGAAGTTATGCTCCTGGCCCAGAAGGGTTGGAATGAGCTTTTGAATAAATATACAAAACCTGGTTTTCAGGGCGAGCCTATAGCTTTTGGTTCTGAGTCTAGTCATGATCCTGAGCAAGAGAACATCATATCGGTTCATATTTCTGAAAAAGTAGCGACCGTGACGACCAGATTATCGAGGCAGTATTATTCACCTGTTTATGAATATCAATTGTCCAAAGAGAATGATACCTGGTACCTATCTCAGATATTTTTAGTTGATGATGATGGAAAATATCCGAGTTTGTAATAAATAGTGCACTCATTACAACTTTATGAGTTAAAAAAATCTGCCATAATGACAGATTTCTTTAATCTATCATTAGAGATTTGCAACGTTATGATATACTTTTTGAACATCATCGTCATCTTCAAGAGCATCAACAAGCCCTGCAAAGACTTCTAAATCTTCTGGTGAAAGTTCAATTTCTGATTGAGCAATCATCTCTAATTCTGTAGTTGAGAACTCAGTAATTCCTGCTGCTTTTAGAGCTGCAATGCCTTTATGAAGATCTGTAGATTCAGTATAAATAACGATGTTTCCTTCTTCCTCGGTTACATCACGAACATCTACTTCAGCATTAAGCAGAATTTCAAAAATATGGTCAGGGTCTGTCCCTTCAAATACAATTACTCCGGTATTGTCAAACATATAGCTGACAGAACCCGCCGCTCCGATATTCCCGCCTTTTTTATTAAAAATTGAGCGGACATTAGCAATCGTACGGTTAACGTTTGAAGTCAATGTTTCAGCGATAATCAGTGAACCACTGGGACCAAAGCCTTCATAACGCCCTTGCACGAACGTTTCATCGCTACCGCCTTTGGCTTTATCAATGGCTTTATCAATAACGTGTTTTGGAACCTGCGCTTGTTTCGCACGTTCAATAACGAATTTTAAAGATGTATTTAATTCTGGGTCTGGTTCGCCTTGTTTAGCAGCAGCATAAATTTCTACACCGAATTTTGCATATACATTAGACGTTGCACCGTCTTTAGCTGTTTTTTTAGCAACAATATTTGCCCACTTACGTCCCACTGGAATGATCTCCTCGAAAATTCATTTACATTATTGAATGGTAAATAATCTGCCATCACATTATATCATGATGTATAAACCTTAGTCCATGAAAAATAAAATATCTAAATTTTACGATATGTTACTTTAATTTTATCAATAGTTAACATTTTGGATAAGTTATCCCCTGATTATCTGCAGGTTCTTTTTTGTACGTAATAAATGAGCCGCAGTAATAATGCATAAGAGAATAGAAACAAAAGCGATATTCCAGATAAACACACTGGATATTAAAGTTACCGCGGTACTACTTAAAGAGTGCGCTACAAGTCATCTTGCACTGAGCCTTATTTGATAGTGTGTTCGTTTAGTACCGGTACAAGATACTTAGCCTATATTTACTCCACCACTCCAACAACGGGAAATGCTAAATGGGTGGAGCGGTACAACCAGCATCTCTGACTGATGTGTTCAGAAGCACACGTGACTCAGTTGACTACGGCTGGTCAAAATAACGATACGCGTGGAAAAGAATGGAAAAACTGGTCATTTGATGACCAGTTTTGCAGAGGAGTTTTGCAGAAGAACTTAAAAACGGTAACCCGCAGAGAACATAAACACCCACGGATCGAGGCGTACACTGTCGCGCTGCTGGACGCCATTCATTTTATAGCTTGCGGTGGTGTCGATATCCATGTACCAGACCGACATGTTAATCAGCCAGTCGCGGTTAATCAGATAGTCCATACCGACTTGCCCTGCTGCCCCCCAGGAATCTTTCAGACTCAGGTCCGATAATCCTGTTTCTTTACCGTTATCGTTAAAGCCTTCATCAAAGAAGGTCGTGTAGTTCACACCAACACCTACGTACGGACGCAGTTTACTGCTGGAGTCACCGAAGTACCACTGTGCCATTAACGTCGGCGGCAAATGATGTACGGTGGCAATATCACCCGTTGCTGCAGTACCAATTTTATGGCGGAACGGTGTAGCCGCCAGTAATTCAACACCGATATTGTCGGTTGCCATGTAGGTAAATGTCAGACCCAACTGCGTGTTATTGCTGACATCAAAGCCACCTAAGCTGCCCAGCGTACCACCTGCACCTTCCGTCGGTCTGACGGTGGCTGAACCTGCACGAATAAAGAACTCTCCAGCTTCATGCGCAAATGCGTTACCAGAGAGAAGAGTTGTTAAAGCCAATGCTGCAACTGTTAATTTTTTCATGTCCGCTCCATCGTTATGGTTATAAAAGCGGAATGAATATACCTACTTTGGAGTAATAAATGATCTAACATGGATCACATTGACTTTGATAATTTAACATTTATTGATCCAGATTAAGTTAGAACTTGCATTCAAAATCCTGGTTAAATTAATTCAGATCAATTTTGATATATTTTCAATGTGCAAGTACCTCCAGCTCATTGCTGATGGGTGATGGTTATCTGCACGCGATGCGCAGATAACAAACAGCGTTCATGCACGACGCTGAAGTCATAGCCAAAAATTACCGCAGCTTTACAAAGATATGCTTTTCCATACATCGCGCGATGCTGCCACTGTAGAGTTATCCAGGGTACAATTGCCCGCAAATGAACACCTGCAAAACTCAAGGAGAGTGCATGTCTATCACGGCGAAATCCGTTTACCGTGACACGGGAAACTTTTTCCGTAATCAATTCATTACCATCTTGCTGGTATCGTTGTTGTGCGCGTTTATCACAGTGGTGTTAGGGCATGCCTTTTCCCCCACTGACGCACAAATTGCGCAACTCAGTGAAGGCGATCAGTTAACCAGCAGCGTGGGGTTGTTCGATCTGGTGCAAAACATGACCCCGGAGCAACAGCAAATTTTGCTACGCGCTTCCGCGGCGTCTACGTTTTCCGGTCTGATTGGTAATGCCATCCTCGCCGGTGGTGTCATCCTGATGATTCAGCTGATTTCAGCAGGTCATCGGGTCAGCGCATTACGTGCCATCGGCGCCAGTGCGCCAGTGTTGCCAAAGCTGTTTATTCTGATTTTTTTGACTACTCTGCTGGTGCAAATCGGTATTATGCTGGTTGTTGTTCCCGGTATTCTGCTGGCCATCCTGCTGGCACTCGCACCTGTGATGTTGGTACAGGACAAAATGGGTGTCTTTGCCGCGATGCGCAACAGTATGCGTCTGGCGTGGTCGAATATGCGACTGGTTGCGCCGGCAGTAATCGGTTGGTTGCTGGCAAAAACGCTGCTGTTGCTTTTTGCGCCAAGTTTTGCAGTACTTACGCCGAATGTAGGCGCGGTATTGGCGAATACGCTGAGCAATATGATCTCCGCGGTGTTGCTGATCTATTTGTTCCGCCTGTACATGCTGATTCGCCAATAAACCCTGAACGCATTCCGGGCTTGTACCCGGTGCTTTTGATGACGGAATCGAAGAATGAAGCAGTTTCTTGATTTTTTACCGCTGGTTGTCTTTTTTGCTTTTTATAAGCTTTACGACATCTATGCGGCGACCTCGGCGCTGATTGTCGCGACGGCCGTAGTGTTGATTTACAGCTGGGTTCGCTATCGCAAGGTCGAGAAGATGGCGTTAATCACCTTTGTCCTGGTGGCCGTATTTGGTGGCCTGACTATTTTTTTCCACAACGATGAATTCATTAAGTGGAAAGTAACGGTGATTTACGGGCTGTTTGCTGGTGCATTGCTGGTAAGTCAGTGGGTGATGAAAAAGCCGCTGATCCAGCGCATGTTAGGTAAAGAACTGACCCTGCCGCAGCCAGTGTGGTCGAAACTAAATTTAGCCTGGGCAGTCTTTTTCATCCTGTGTGGTCTGGCGAATATCTATATTGCATTTTGGCTACCGCAGAACATTTGGGTCAACTTCAAAGTGTTCGGCCTGACCGCCCTGACTTTATTCTTTACGCTGCTGAGTGGGGTCTATATTTACCGTCATCTGCCGCAAGAAGATAAATCGTAATACATGCTCGCCAGATCTGCGGATCTGGCGAATTTTTATCCCCTCGCGTTCCATAGAGCTGACAACCTGACTTACATCTGCTCTGCATGCCGCATCCCCTCTGTTCTCGACGCACAAATTCTAGTAGCATCGCGCCTGTAATCTTTCTCTATAGTCGGTTCTACAATGACAACAACGAATAACACTCCCCAGGGTGAACTGGTTTTACGCACTCTGGCCATGCCTGCCGATACCAACGCGAACGGTGATATTTTTGGCGGCTGGCTGATGTCACAAATGGATATAGGTGGCGCGATTCAGGCCAAAGAGATCGCACATGGTCGTGTGGTAACTGTGCGGGTTGAAGGAATGAGCTTTTTGCGCCCGGTCGCCGTAGGTGATGTAGTGTGTTGCTATGCTCGCTGTGTGAAACGCGGGACAACCTCAATCAGCATCAATATTGAAGTTTGGGTGAAGAAAGTCGCTTCTGAACCTATTGGCCAGCGTTATAAGGCCACCGAAGCTCTGTTTATCTACGTTGCCGTTGATAAAGACGGGAAACCGCGTCCAATCCCCACGTTGGCCTGATAGCACACGCCAGTAATGCTATCCGGCAATCATCACTCTTGATCATTGCCGGACGGCCTGATGCTTACTCGATCTGCGTTGTGCCGTTTAATTTGAAAACAATATTCACCACGAGTCCGGAACCGGGTTTACCTGCTTCATAACGCCATCTACGCATCGCGTTTTTCACTTCACGCTCAAACATATTGGCAGGCTGTGCAGACAGGATCTCCACATTTTCAACCCGACCATCCGGCGTTACATTAAATTTGACCTTTACCCGCCCTTCAATGCGCAGCGCCTGCGCTCGCGCCGGATACTGAGGCTGATTACGGCTTAAAGCACGTGGACCCGATGGCGCACTGACCACCGGTTTGCTGGTAGTTGCCGGCGCGGTATTGGTCATTGTGCGCGTAGGTGCCGTATTTTCCAGCGGGGAGGCCGGCCGCGGTTCTGCTGGTTTAACATCGCGTTTCGGCTGCTCTTCCACCTTTTTCACCGGTTTTGGCTTCGGTTTAGGCTTGGGCTTCGGTTTTTCAATCACCACCGGCGCCTCTTTTGGTGGCTCTGGAATCGGCTCTGGTTCCGGTTCAGGCTCGACAACGGGTTCCGGCGGCGGCTGAACGGCCTGAGGTGGTTCGAGATCGGCAGGCGCGACCATCGTGACAGAGATCGGCTGCGCTGGCGCAGGCAGTTCAATAACCTGATGTACCGAGGTATACAGCAAACCAGCCACCACGGCACCATGAATGCCGACAGACAGTAACGTTGGCCAGGGAAAGCGACGAGGTAAATCAAGGGTCATTGTATTGTAGCTATTCGGCATTGTAGCATTAGCCATAACGTTTATAAGTTCATCTTTAAATGATAATCAATTGCATGAGAGTTTATCACCATGAGAAGCGTAATAACATACTTGAGATTCTCATCAGCCATACAAGGTGCTGAAGGTGCTGATTCTACCAGACGACAAAATGAGCTATTCAAACAGTGGTTAAGGAAGAATAGCGATGCTCAAGTAGTAGCATCTTTCAATGACGAGGGTCTATCCGGTTACAAAGGTAAGCACTTATCAGGGCAATTTGGGGATATGCTTTCCCGTATTGAGGCTGGGGAGTTTCCAGAAGGGACAATTCTACTAGTTGAAGCTATCGACCGCATAGGCCGTCTTGAGCATCTTGAAACAGAAGCCTTGATGAATCGCATTATTGCTCATGGTATCGAGATTCACACTCTACAGGATGGTTTAATCTACACAAGGGATGCTCTATCCGATGACCTTGGGATAAGTATCATCCAGCGCGTTAAAAGCTACATAGCGCATCAGGAGAGTAAGCAGAAGAGTTTCCGTGTTAGTCAGAAATGGGAACAACGTGCAAAACTTGCCCTTGCTGGTGAACAACGTTTAACAAGAAATGTTCCCGGATGGATTGACCCTGAGACTTTTAAACTCAATGAACATGCTGAGACTGTAAGACTGATTTTCAATCTACTGTTAAGCGGTGAAAGTCTGCATAACATTGCACGTCACCTTCAAAGCAACGGTATAAAGTCTTTTAGTCGCCGTAAAGATGCTAATGGGTTCTCTGTTCACTCTGTACGTACCATCTTAAGGTCAGAGGCAACGATAGGCACGTTACCAGCATCACAGCGTAATGAACGCCCCGCTATACCGAACTACTACGAAGCCGCTATAGATGCTTCAGCGTTCAATAAAGCTCAAGAGATTCTTGATAAGAATCGTAAAGGCCGTACACCTGCAAGTGATAACCCACTAACGATTAACATCTTCAAGGGATTATTCCGGTGTCAGTGTGGGGCTAGTGTCCATCCTACCGGAACCAAGAATAAGTATGCTGGGGTCTATAGGTGTAATAACCATCCAGACGGTCGTTGTGATGTTCCACCGTTAAAGCGTAAACCGTTTGATAAGTGGATGATTGATAATTTTCTAGGGATGATTGACGTTGTTAGTGACGGGGAATCTGAGAGGAAAATTGCAGCGTTACAGCATGAGGTTGAAACTGTCACAGCCAGAATCAAGAAAGCTACCGCCCTACTTCTTGAGATGGATGATATTACAGAGTTGAAAGCTCAGGTGAAGGAACTTAACCAGAAGCGCACAGAACTACAGACTACTATCGACACTCTGAAGCGTAAAACTTCACTCAGTGACAAGGGATTACCCCAACTCAAAGATATTGACCTTACGACTAAAGCGGGTCGTGTTGAGTGTCAGTTGATTTTGTCCAAGCATCTAAAGGGGCTGACATTGGGTAAGGATTTGGTAACTGTAACGCTACAGAACGACACTGAAATAATCATACCTACAGACCCGCTACCACTAAATGATGGAACATCAATCCTTGAAATTGCCGAGAAAGAGTTACTAGGAATAGATGCTTATCAACTGTAACTTTCAGGGGCTATGAAGCCCCTTTTCATTTCTAGTAAGTCCCCTTCTTGTTAGGGTTCACGCTGTACTTCTTCAAAGTACTATTAAGCGCCTTTGTAGCTCCAGCATTAGCGGAGTCTGAGAAGGTGCTTTCACCATCTTTTACCGTAACGTTCCTAGAGCAATTAAGACGGGCTTTTAACTGTTCGTTGGTAAGTTCACTTGAAGAACGGTTATAAAGCTCTTTACAAGCCAGCATAGGCGTATTCTTGCTACGGTCTGTTGTCGTGTTACCAATGCTCTTTTTGGAGGTTACACCGTCATCTTTAGTAGTTGCTGTTTTACCAGTTGCTGCACTCACATCTGTTGTCCCTAGCACAGCTTTAAAATCCACACCTTGGAAGGTCATCTGAATACGAAGACCATTAGTAATAGTGTGTTCTTTAGATGCCTTAAACTGTGTAATAACAGCATCATCAATCTTGATTCCATCCTTACAGACAATGGTAATAATCTGTTTCTGGTCTCTCCATGTTTCTACTGTGCTAATAAAGTTCTCTACCAGTTGCCCTTGTCGGGTTCTTAAAATAGAACCGCTTGAATCAACTACAACAACACCTGAGATAGTGATTGTTTTAGGTGCTCTTTGAACGTTATCTGTAATTGTTTGTCCAGACTGCATAGCCTGAGTTGTCACCATCATAGGGGAATCATATTCCATGTTCTCGGTTGCTGATAATGACAGAAAGTTATCTGGGTTACCTTGCAGATGGAAATAAACTCCATCTTTCCCACTATATCTAAGTTGTTTTGTGTCAAACATTGTTGTTATTCCTATTCTGTTATGAGATAGATTCTATCGAAGTCTATTAAGCGTTAGCTACGTGAAATCTATTTTTTGATGTTGGTATCTGTTCAGAAGAAATCACGTAGCAAACTGTTAATTCATTAGATAAAGATTAATAGATTGCCGTGTATGGCAATAAAGATTAGTAGCTCTAACATTATTCCCCCTCTGGGTAAGCTGAGTTAATCAAGGTATCTTCCTGCATACGGTTGATATGTGATGTAGTTCTTTCATCAATTACTTTCCCATCAAGTACCGTTTGAGTAGTGATATTGATTGTCTGAGGCTGAATATTTACCGATGGTCTGATAGTTTTAATATCCTGTGTAAATACCTCTACACGGCTTTTAAGATTGTTTAGTGCTTCTGGTGAAATAATCTGCTCAGGTGCTTTTGATTTACCCTGAAACATAGCCCACAATACAGCGACTAAAGAGTTCATATCACCCGTTAAAGCTTGGTCTGTAGGCTCTGCTTTAGACCTTACTTTATCCATAGGGTCACCAGATTTATTCATCTGACGTTCATAGAGTGGTTTAACAATGGAGTTAATAACATCAGCAGACATACCGACCACCATCACTCTTGTAATTGCATCAGCTACAGATAACTTCCCTTTACCACCTTCAACACTACCAGTACCAGAACGTGAATTAATTATTCCTGCTGCTGTATTTGCTACAGTTCCAAGGTTTGAAATAGCTCTGGTTAGATTTAAAATACCACCTACAGCACCAATCCCAGACCTTACAGCGACAATACCAGCAAGCCCCTTTAAGGAACTTAACAGACCATTAGCAAGACCATCAGCTAAAGCTTTTTGAGTATCGTTTAATTCTCGGTAGATTAACGTCACCCTGTCAAAGTATCCCTGAACCCGATAGCTAATCGTTGTTAAATCATCAACACCGTTTGACATGCTTTTCATCAGGTCACCAAGAGATTCACCAAGACTTTTAGATGTACCACCTAGCGAACCAAGTAAATTAGTTAGTGACCTTGTAAAGTCTGTCAGACCTTCCTGTGAACCGTCGAACATAAGAGCTAGATTGTTATTCCATGAATTAGAAAGGCGTCCCAACTGTGTCTGAGTGGAGTTAATAATCTTTTCCCATCCACCTGCCTTAGCAATCATATTACCCATTTCAGCGGATACTTTAGGAAGAACATCTTTAGAAAGAACTTTACCGTCTTTCATGGCCTTGTCTAGTTGCTCGGTAGTCATTCCAAGACTTCTGGCAAATAACTGAAAAGCACCTGCCATTCTGTCACCTAATTGACCACGTAATTCTTCAGCCTGAATCTTTCCTTTAGAAGCCATCTGTTCGAAAGCTTTTAGAATCCCGTTAATTTCATCAGTGCTTAACCCCATTAGTCGGGATGTACCAATCACATTAGAAAACAGAGATTCTTTCTGGTCTGTATTCATATCACCAGCACCAGCGGAAAACTTAGCAAAACTGCTTAATGTTTCAATCTGGTCTACACCTGTATTATTAGCAAGATTCTTAACGAAGTCTGTAGCTCGTTTAGCACCTTCATCACCTAAAACAAATTGAGCTGCTCGTTGTGATGCTTCTTTTTTCAGACCAATTTCCATAACTTTCTTGTAGGCTTCTAAGGCTGTCTGGAAAGTGTAAATAGCTGCACCTGCTTTGATTGCATTTGTAGCTAACACATCCAAACCGTTTGAAACATTTTCAGTGTGATTATTTTTGCTGGCGGTTTTATTAAACTTAGAAAGTGTTTCACGAAGAGACTGATTTAACTTTGCTAACTCACGATTAAACGCCTCATTACCAAGCTTATTAGCCCGACCGCTTAAAGCGTAATACTGAGACTTGAACATCTTAGCTAATAAAGTGTCAGCGTTACCAAGCTTAGACATATTCACGCTATGTGCTGCTGTGATTGCTCTGTTACCGCTAATTCGTGGTTGTCTTGCTGCTTTAACAGTTTCTTCAACCTGAGTCTTAAACTTAAAGACCTTCGTGGATTTAGCTCTTTCTTCCAATCTATTAAAAGTCTTGTTAATCTTCTTTTCCATATTCCCTAAAGAGGCTGCTAAATCCTTATCCATGCTCTTTGGGTTAACTTTAAACGCCTTATTTAAATTACGTTCAATCTTTGTAGCTGACTGCATAGCGAGTTTTTCAACTCTTTGCAATCCCTTAATAACGTTTTCATTGAAGCCTAGTTCAACGATAAACGAATCAACTGTAAACTTGCTCATTCATATATTTCACCTCATACAAAAAAGGAGAGTTACCCAGATAACCTAGATAATCTCTCCCGTTGATACTTACTAACTAACCACAACTGATACCCAATGATAATCACCATCTTCACGAATAATTCTTGAACCAACCGGAACACGGTCAATACACCACGTAGGAATTTTGCGAATCTTTGTTTTACTGTTTGAGGTGATAGGTTGATGCTTACTCTTTACCGTTTTTGGTTTACGTGGTTGGTTTTTAAGTTTTTCACAAATAGCCTTGATAGTTTTTAAACGCTTCTCATACATTATCACCTCATAATTAAATAGCCTTACTGTAATTCTTAGGAACACTCAGAAAGTCATTAAAACTTACAACCTGCGCTAATTCTTGCTTGTATTCCTTGGCAATTCTCTGATGGTCACTAATCAACTTAGACAGTCTTGCTTTCATAAGATTAATGTCTCTTTCCTTTGCCTTTAACAGCTTCTCTTTTGCAATCTCTGAAAGTTCTTCATGCGTCTTATCTGAAACAATCAAAGCCAGCCTTTGTGGTGCTCTGATAGCTCGTTCTGTACGAATAACTTTATGACCTTCAGGTAAATCAGAAATAACCTTACCAATTTCTACAGGGTCATACCCCCAACCATCACGGTCAAATTTTGTGTAATATGCAGAAGGATTAGTTTGCAATTCCATTAGAATAGCCATTTCATCAATCTCATCTTCAATTTTCCCTTGAAGCCTCTCATATTCAGCCTCCATTGCCTCCTGAGAAAGCTTAAGTTGATTGAAGTATTTTCTCTGAAGCTTCAGTTTTAAATCCAGCTCACACTCTGTGTTCATATCAAAATCAATTCTGGTTGTATTCTGATGAACTATTTCAGGTGGCTGATAAGGTTCTTTGCTAAACACACCATGTGACTCTCTCCATGCTCTATCAATGGATTCCTGTAAACTCATTTGATAAATATCAAGAGCACTTTGTTTAGACTCAATAATCATTTCATGTTCGTTTCTAATAGACATTTTTTCACCTCTTGGTTATTTGTTTTCAATTCATAGAAGCACACTCAGCAATCAGAGGTGAAGGTCTGACTGAACAAGAACCTGCCAAGTGTGCTTTTAAAAACTGAAAAAAGCCCTAATAAATCTTAGGGCGAATACCTGTAAGGATACATCAAGAGCTAAATGGTTTTAAAATAGCCTCTCAATTGTGGATTCAAGAGGCTATGATGAAAGCATTGCACTTCCAGACATATATTATCAACTAGATGTAAAGCTTGATTAAAATCAAGAGAGAATTGCTCTCCCATAATTAAAATTATGGCATGTTTAAGGTTATTTGTCAACACATTTTAACATTCCAATAACATCAATTTTTATTAATAGTGGTGTTAATCCAGCAACCAATAAGCAGCCCTAGCAACGTCCAGAGAATAATCAGTGTCATTGCATCACCTCACTGTAAGGGTTCAATTCATTTTGATAAGTTAGAAATACATTCAACTTCAGTAGTTGCTCTGGACTTAAATCCAGCCTGTTACACTCTTCAGTGATGAATCTTTTGTTGTGCTGGTCTGTTACTTCCAGTTTGTGAATGAAGTCACCAAGTTTTACTGTATTGATTGTGCTTTTCTCGATATAAGTTGAAGCCTCAAAACAATTTGCAAAGTGAATGTTGAAACCTGACTTGTTCAGGTCAACCAACCTATTCATAGTTTCTTGGTCAATTAATACTGTCATTGGATATTCGTTCATTTCTTAAATCCTCTTTTTAAATCCTTAACAGGAAGCTCTGTAGTGAGTTTTAACCCCATTTTTAGGGGTAACCTATAGGGATATACCACCCGCCTTAAAATAAGGGGGGGTAAAATCGCTTAGAATGCGTTACAGAGCGTCTGAGAAGCTGTTTTAGGGTTTTCTTTAAAAGTCTCGGACTACCAATAACCTAATTCAACTTTGTTTCGTTCAAACCATTCCGCTGTAACTGCTGTTTTTAATGTTTCGTTTGGGCTGGTGGCGTGAATGAAGATATCCCTTTTATTATGAATATCACCGAAACCATCTTCTTTGATGAGCAGGTCTGATACGTGCTTAATCATTTTATCTGTACTGTATTTGAATTTAACGCATAACATTAAACCCCCATAGATAACTTGTGAATTTTAATGCTTAGAAGCCTTGCTAAATCCAGCTTAAAAGCATTTGAAGACTTCAGGCTATCAAGGTCATCCTGTGTAATCCTGATATGATGCCTTGCTGTCTCTAAACGGCTATTAAGCAAATCTTGCTCGTTAATGTCACGGTTAATTGCAAGTTTCATCACTGCTGAGTGTGACAGACCCGTAACCTTCTTAATTTTGTTCAGTTCATTAAAGGCTGTCTTTGTAACTCTGGTTAAAGTGTGTTTAGTCATTTTAAAATCCTTCTGCTTGTGCGTATACGTCAAATTCAAAATCTGGTTCACTGGTTGTAAGGCTAACATTACCCACTTCCACATGATGATTAATTGTCTCAATAACTTTCATGCAAATAGTGGCTAAGTTAGCGCAATATTTATCGCCTGGTAGCTCATGGCTAAGTCTGGTTGCTTGACGCTGAAGATAATTTGTTACTGTGCTTGAGCTAATCTTGTCAATATTTCGTAGTAAATAGAAAACTTTCTTGTGATAATTATCTCTTCCAAAACTGCGACAAGTACCGATAATTACATCTTCAATTCGTGACGGTAATTGTTCATAGCTGTCAAAACTCATCAAGAAAGTTTTTAAAGTGTTCTCTTTTTCTTTCCGTGTTGGCATGTGTCTTACTCGTGGCGTAATGCTACGAATGACCGCTTCAATGTTTTTACGTTCGGTTTTGGTAAAGGCTGGTAGTTCGTAGTTGGTGGGGGTGTCTGTGTAGCTGCAACCGTTGCTTCTATTGCGTCTCTTGGATTCTTCAAGAAATCTTTGAAATTCTGCATCTCTCATTCATATTCTGACCCTCACGAAATGTTATTTTTCTGTTAACCCAATACATACAATACTAGCATTTTCAAGGCCTAATGTCAAGTATTTTTTAACAATTTAGTAACATTTGTGGTATAATGGTTTTATGAGAGAGGTAAATTAAAAGGCGTGGCTATCGAGAATGGTCACATGTTTTGCGTTGCACAGAAGGTATATTGAATGTTTAACCTCCCTCCTGAACTGGTATCACCAGATACATGGACTAGTGGCGGTATCGGGCTTGTTGCTGGCGTCCTGATTCGCTACTTCATCGTTCGGTTGTTCGTGGTCTTCAGGCTGTTCGGTCGAGAATGGTCGTTTGACCTGAAAGAGCGAAATCATGAAGACAACCACCAAGACCCATCCTAACCCCATCACTCCCGCCTCTGAAATATTTTTAGCTGGTGGGTAGTGAAACTTCCTGACAAAGCCGGAAAACCGTATCTTTCAGTTGGTCACATCAAGCCAACCAGTTGACAGCTTGTAGAAAAACCCCTATTCATCAATGGGTTGTAATCACCCAATGGTATAGCTGACAAGACCCCTCACAGAGAACTCTGTAATCTTAACAGTAATTTCTAAAAATGCTTATTTTTCAATTTGTTGTAATCACCCAATATAATAGCTGTTCAGCTTCTTCACAGAGAACTTTCAAGATTAACTTCACCCATAGAGCGACACCCCAGAAAGGGAAGCTCCCTTCTTAACCGACTTTCTTAACCAGCCCTTTACGTTATTCGTTCACAGTGTTGATAAGTGGTTTTGCCCTCTGTTTCTGTTATCATCGGGCCTGCCTTATCAGGGCTTTGAAATGTCTCTGTAAGCGCTCTCTTAACGAGAGAAGAACATGGTGACCCCAAGCGAAGCGCCCCTCTTAGCTCATATCTTAAACACCAGTTTAGCATTTAGTGCCATTTATTAGGTTTGGCACTTTTCGCTAAAGATAAACCCCTTGACAAATGCTAAGATTTTTGACAGAGCCCTTACTTAACAGACTCTTAAGAAGCTTTGAAACAGTCTGATTAACAGGGTCATTACCTCTGGTTCTTCGTTCCTTCTTTCTGGGTGGTTATCTGTTAAGTATCTTTTCAGTTTTTCTCTTAAGGCAATCTGTTAAGACTGAACCTACCTTCTGTTTCATGGTTCTCTTCCTCCTGCTATACAGGCTTCTATGCTGGTTAAAATCTATACAGACAATATTTAGGTTCTGAAAATTTTTATTAAATCGTAGTAGCCCCCCTTTGAATCTCATCTTTCCCGAATCTTCGAAAATATCTGTATGTCTGCTAAGTACCCGTCACTACGCCTAAGCAGCCCCCCTTGCAAAATCTCAAAATATCTTTGACTTTTCCTGTGGATTATTATAAGGACATCTATCTATGTCTTTTGCTGTACAAATAACCATGACAACAAACGCCCGTTAAGTGTCTATATAAAAAGGTAGCTGTAGCTATAGACAACAATTGTGACAATTGATTTAATGTCTATAGACAAACAAAGCAGACCTTTGTTGGCTATATAAAGAGACAAGAACATGCGTACATTCCTTTATGCTCGTGTATCAGTTGATGACCTCACCACACAGAACCAGATAGAAGCTGTTAAACGTGCTGGTTATGAAATCAAACCTTCACGAGTGATTGAGGAAGTCATTAGTGGTGCTACCCCTGCTATGGACAGACCACAATTTGTAAAGCTGGTGGATAAGCTGGAAGAAGGTGATTGTCTTGTAGTGACCAAGATTGACCGTTTAGGAAGGGATAACATTGATGTACAGAAGACCGTCACAATGTTACTTGATATGGATGTTAAGCTGGTCTGTCTGGACTTACCTGTCCAAGACCTTTCAAGTGCTGAAGGTAAACTTATCTTGCAACTATTCAGTACCTTTGCAGAGTTTGAACTTAACCGCATTAGAGAGCGAACCAGAGAGGGTTTAGAGCGTGCTAAAGCTCAAGGCAAGGTTTTAGGCCGCCCTGTAGCTAAAAACACTACACAGGCGGTTCAAGAGCATAAAAAGAGGGGGTTATCTCAATCTCAGGTTGCTAAAGCCCTTGGACTGAGTGTAAGAACGGTCTCAAGACATTGGTGTAAAACCGAATAATAACTACCTCCTGAAGGTATCAGAGTAAGTTGGGTTACTTTTCACCTTATTCATTTGGCTCTGCTTGTCTCTAACATTTTTCAGTGCGGCATCAAGCGCATCATCTGCAATAATGTTTTTTACGTTCTCTTTAAACTGATTCATTGACATGCCGTTGCCTAATTTATTGAAGTTATCCAAGGCAATCAACAATTCAGCAGTCTTATCAACCCATCTCCAATACTCTTTCACAGCATCTTCTGTAAGGAATCTCGCCGCATCGGCTCTCGCATTACTATCCGTGATATCATTCTGAAGTTGCTCTCTCTCCTTTTTGAGAACTTCAATTTTTAAAACTTCTTCTTCGATTTTGTTCTTTTGCTCCTCAATCTTCAACGTTGAAGCCAGTCTAGCTGACTCTTCAAGACCCTCAGCTTCTACTTTTTGTCTTACTCGCCATGCGGTGGCCTTGACTTGAAGTAGTGTTACAAGGTTGCTGAAATAAGGGAAAAAGGTCGCCAAAATGAACCCTAGTCCTACGGGATAGCATAATGTTTTTAGATAGAAGTCTTCCGTCGATGTGATTTGTTGAATACGAGTAACAACCGAAGCCTCACTAAGACACATGATAGCAATGCTTTTCCAGTTAAATCCCACCCATGACAAAATGATGTAGCCCCATAAAGGGTTAGATACTCGTTCCTTCAAAGCCTGCTTAACTGATTCCGTGATACTTTCTTCACTACTCACAATTACTGCTCCATAGAAAACTCTGGTTTGAGAAATTTTAATGCGAATCCAATCAGTTAGATAGACCTGTAAATAGTGATTTTGTAGAAGTCGAGAGAGGGACGACTGATACGACACAGTTTACCCTAAACAGGGGTTGTACATATTCTTTATAGATATCAATAAGTTATAAAAAATAGAAGCCGTATTGATTCTGTGTGATACTGTATAGACACATGGGAAAATACCGTTAAATTGTATAAATCCAGGGGCTGGAACAAGCCTAACTCACCTGTTTATGGCCTGTTTTTACCAGTTCTATTGATGAGTGATTTCAGCCACGTTATTACAGACTGCATAGTGGTTTCATGCTGGTAAAAATCTTTAAAACTGATTTCTTTTAACTTAAACGATATCTTTACAGGTTCATCCATACTAGTAAGGATAGCCATGTAATTGTTGTTCACATAGCCTCGCGTAGGTGGGATGTTCTCTTTACTTATACCTGCCCTTATAACCTTCCAAACTGAGTCATTGAAATTCATCACATCATTGCAGAATCGCCCATGTGCTCCCATCATGTCACTAACCAGTGAAGCCGATTTAGGGCTGAGTTTATTACCCATTGCATCCATCATTTGCAGTGAAGATGCCAGATAATCCAGTTCAGCTATGATTTTGTAAGAGTTCGATTTGACTTCCCACTTCAACGACTGGTCTTTAGGCTCAGATATCGGGGTATTCAATCCATACTGACTATCAAATATTCTTCTTGAATCCTCAACGTATTGGATAGCTGAATAGTAACGGTTATGAAGATTGTGTACTTCTTTATAGAAGTTTTCAGCACTCTCAAGACGTTTAGTCTTAAACCAATCATTAGCTTTGAATGCAGCCCATACAGCGGTAGTAGCCATCGTGATATCAGCTAACATGCTGAAGAAGTCAGTTGTGTCACTCATCCTGTCATACCCTGAAAACTCAATCGGTTAACTATCTTAACGCTCTGGGGAGTTGTAAGGAACATCAATTGAAGAAGATGCAAGGTGAACATCTAAAGAAAACCGAATAGACTTAAATCAAGGGTCATTGAAGTCATAATCGTTTCAGTAAAAAAACCAGGCCCTGATTTTAAATGCAAATAGCAATCATATTCAATAAGCCCATGGCGGTAACTGACATTTAGAACGCGATTTTATGATAAAAAACCACTTTCAGAGTATGGCCTTAACATATCAGTTATCTTTCCGTTGCAGTTGTTAGGCCTTTCCAATAACGTTATTAACGACTTTTACCGTTCAAGGAGTTCTACCCGTGCTGTATGTTATTTACGCCCAAGATATCGCAGACTCTCTCGAAAAACGTCTTTCCGTGCGCCCTGCTCATCTGGCTCGCCTGCAACTCCTTCATGACGAAGGTCGTTTGCTCACGGCGGGCCCCATGCCAGCGGTCGATAGTAACGATCCCGGTGCAGCGGGTTTTACCGGCTCAACGGTGATTGCCGAATTTGAATCTTTGGAGGCGGCACAGGCGTGGGCGGAAGCCGATCCGTATGTTGCAGCGGGCGTTTATGCTCAGGTTTCAGTAAAACCTTACAAAAAAGTATTTTAAAAACAGAACAAAAACAGACATTGGGCACCGCCAGCGGTGCCCTTTTGGGATCAGATGCTGTGGATCGCAAACAGCAACGAGTTGCGTTGATGGTTGAGAATGCACTTTCTGATAGTGTGGATACGCATATTACGACGCGATTGTCCTTCAAGCCAACGTGCTTTACGGCGGCTAGCCTGACGCAGCATCCGCCAGCGTCCCACTTCCGTTCTACTACGCTTCATGTTTACTACTCTTTCAGTCACTGAGTGGCCATTATAACGCCACACCGAATGCAGACCAGCGGTTTTCCCGTGTTTTTATTTGCCAGATTAATCCTGATGCGTAAACTCTTAACAATACGCTTTCAAAAGGATTTTTAAATTTATGACAACCTTCTACACCGTGGTGAGTTGGCTGGTCATTCTGGGTTACTGGGTACTCATTGCTGGCGTAACATTACGCATTCTAATGAAACGACGCGCAGTGCCCTCCGCAATGGCCTGGCTTTTGATCATCTATATTCTGCCATTGGTAGGGATCATTGCTTATCTGTCCTTCGGTGAGCTCCACCTGGGTAAACGCCGCGCCGAACGCGCCCGGGCAATGTGGCCGTCAACGGCCAAGTGGCTGAACGATCTTAAAGCCTGTAAGCATATTTTTGCGCAGGAAAACAGCAGCGTCGCCTCCTCCTTATTTAAACTGTGCGAGCGTCGTCAAGGAATCGCCGGCGTTAAGGGAAATCAGCTGCAGCTGCTCACCAGTTCAGATGACGTGATGCAGGCATTAATCCGTGATATTCAGCTGGCGCGCCACAACATAGAGATGGTGTTCTACATCTGGCAGCCGGGTGGTATGGCCGATCAGGTAGCCGAGTCGTTAATGGCTGCCGCGAGGCGTGGCATTCACTGTCGCCTGATGCTGGACTCCGCCGGCAGCGTGGCATTCTTCCGCAGCCCTTGGGCGGCGATGATGCGTAACGCAGGCATCGAGGTTGTAGAGGCGCTGAAGGTGAACCTGATGCGTGTATTTTTACGCCGTATGGACCTGCGTCAGCACCGCAAAATGATCATGATCGACAACTACATTGCGTATACCGGCAGCATGAACATGGTCGATCCGCGCTTCTTCAAACAAGATGCAGGCGTTGGGCAATGGGTTGATTTAATGGCAAGAATGGAAGGCCCGGTAGCCACCGCTATGGGCATCGTCTATTCTTGCGACTGGGAAATTGAGACCGGAAAGCGCATTTTGCCCCCGCCACCGGACGTCAATATCATGCCGTTTGAGCAGGCCAGCGGGCACACCATTCACACAATTGCCTCGGGTCCTGGTTTCCCAGAAGACTTGATTCATCAGGCGCTGTTAACCGCAGCTTATTCAGCGCGCGAATATTTAATTATGACCACGCCCTACTTTGTTCCCAGCGACGATTTGCTGCATGCAATTTGTACGGCAGCACAGCGCGGGGTCGACGTCAGTATCATTCTTCCACGTAAGAATGATTCCCTGCTGGTTGGCTGGGCAAGCCGGGCCTTTTTCACTGAGTTGCTGGCAGCTGGCGTTAAAATTTATCAGTTCGAAGGCGGCCTGCTGCACACCAAGAGCGTACTGGTCGATGGCGAGCTGAGCCTGGTCGGTACCGTTAACCTGGATATGCGCAGTCTGTGGCTCAATTTTGAAATCACGCTGGTCATTGACGATGCCGGATTCGGCGGCGATCTCGCCGCCGTGCAGGATGATTATATTTCGCGTTCCCGCCTGCTTGATGCCCGTTTGTGGGTAAAACGACCACTCTGGCAGCGGATAGCAGAGCGACTGTTTTACTTCTTTAGTCCGTTGCTGTAAAACGTGCCCATCAGACAGTAAACAGGTAGTCATTATGGATATGGATTTGAACAATCGCCTGACCGAAGACGAAACGCTTGAGCAGGCTTACGACATTTTTCTCGAACTGGCTGCGGATAACCTCGATCCGGCAGATATCATTCTGTTCAATTTGCAGTTTGAAGAACGCGGCGGTGCCGAGTTATTCGATCCGGCAGAAGACTGGCAGGAGCATGTTGATTTTGACCTGAACCCTGATTTCTTTGCCGAAGTGGTGATTGGTCTGGCAGATACAGAAGACGGCGAGATTAACGATATTTTTGCGCGCGTTTTATTATGTCGCGAAAAAGATCATAAGCTCTGCCATATTCTCTGGCGCGAATAATCAAACAAAAAAGCTGCTCTCGCAGCTTTTTTCATTTTTAGCCCGGTAGTTTGCTTCCGCAACGGTTACAAAACTGCGCGCTATGTTCGTGCTGCGCCTGCTGACACTGGGGACATTTTCGTTGGTGCCCGCGATGCTGGAACGCACTGCTCATGTGCGTGGTAATCAATCCCGTCGGTATGGCAATCACCGAGTAACCAATCAGGATAAGCACGGACGCCACCATGCGCCCCAACGGGGTGTGCGGTGTGATATCGCCATAGCCGACGGTGGTTACAGTAACAATCGCCCAATACACTGACGCATTCAGCGTAGTAAATCCATATTTTGGCCCTTCAATCAGATACATCATCGCACCAAAAACCACCATCAGAATGGCGATAAAGGAATAGAACAACATCAGCTGATGTCGGGCACTTTTTAACGCATTCCAGAACACCCGTAGAGAAGGCATAAAGCGCAACAGCTTGAGAATACGCAGGACGCGCAGGACACGCATCGCCCGCCAGGCGAAAACATAACTCAGACTGATTTCCGGCCATAGCCACATCACATACAGCGGCAGAATGGTGGCAAGGTCAACTATCCCCCAGAAACTAAACACATATTTGGCGGGATTGGCCCAACAGCATAAGCGCAGAAGATATTCGAGAGTAAAGACCAGAGTAATAAAGATCTCCAGCCAGACAAAAACGCGCCATTCCTCAAAGGTTAAATGGTATTGCGTCCCTACTCCGGACTCAATGAAGATAACAATAACGCTGAGCAAGGCGAATAGCGCGCACATACCTTCAAAGCGACGCCCTGAACGGGTGTTTAAATCGAATAATTTGCGAAAGAGCGCGCGGCGGACAGAAGAGACTAAACCTGGCACAGATACCTCACCAAAAAAAGGGCTGACTTTTGTCAGCCCTCGGAATTATAGCGGGTCTACTTTCAGGCAGGAAACTGCGTGTCGGAAACTTCCTTCGAGAACCGGGCGCGTTTTTGCGCATTCCGGCCCTGCAATCGGGCAGCGCGTACGGAACACGCAACCGGAAGGAGGGTTAATCGGGGACGGTAACTCGCCTTCCAGCAACTGGATAACCTTGTTCCTTTCCTGATCCGGATCGGGGATCGGCACCGCAGACATCAGCGCTTTGGTATAAGGATGCAGCGGGTTATGGTACACCTCGTCATAGGTCCCTAATTCCACCGCATGTCCAAGATACATAACCAGCACACGGTCGGAGATATGTTTAACCACCGCGAGGTCGTGGGCAATGAAGATTAACGATAATCCCATTTCTCGCTGAAGTTGTTGCAGCAGGTTAACCACCTGGGCCTGGATTGACACGTCCAGCGCCGAAACAGGTTCATCGCAGATAATCAACTTCGGTTCGAGGATCAGCGCGCGGGCAATACCAATACGCTGACACTGGCCACCTGAAAACTCATGTGGGTAGCGGTTAATCAGGTTGGGCAGTAATCCTACCTTCATCATCATCGCTTTCACACGATCGCGGACTTCCTGACCAGGAAGATTCGGATGATAAGTACGCAGCGGTTCGGCAATGATTTCACCAATGGTCATGCGCGGGTTTAACGATGCCAGCGGATCCTGGAAAATCATCTGGATATCGCTGCGTACTTCCCGCCACTCATCGGGTTTCATACCCAGTAAATCTTTACCCAGCCAGGCAACCTTTCCATCGGTGGCCTTCACCAGGCCGATAATCGCACGGGCAAAGGTCGATTTCCCGCAGCCTGATTCACCGACCACGCCCAGGGTTTCGCCCTCATACAGTCGCAGGGTTACGCCATCAACTGCCTTAAGGGTTTTAGATGGTTGCCAGAACCACTGTTTGCCATCTTTAATATCGAAATGGACTTTAAGGTCAGCAATCTCAAGGAGCACTTTACGTTGTTCGGTTACCGCATTCATACCAGTTCCTCCACCGGCTTAAAGCAGGCGCGCAAACGGCCTGGACTAAATTCCTCCAGTGGCGGAGCACTGCTACAGATTTCCATCGCATGCGGGCAACGCGGCTGGAATGGACAGCCTTTTGGCAGACGCAGCAGGTTCGGTGGGTTGCCCGGGATCGTGAGCATCTCTTCCCCTTCTGCATCCAGACGAGGTACGGCATTCAGCAAACCAATCGAATACGGATGAACGGGCTTATAAAAGACATCCCGCGCACTGCCGTATTCCATAGTACGACCGGCGTACATCACCAGAACTTTATCGCAAATACCGGCAACAACCCCCAGATCGTGGGTGATCATGATAATCGCGGTGTTGAATTCGCTTTTCAGTTCATTCAGCAGCGTCATGATTTGCGCCTGTACCGTCACATCGAGCGCAGTGGTCGGTTCATCGGCTATCAGTAATTTGGGCCTGCACAGCAACGCCATAGCGATCATTACGCGCTGACGCATACCACCGGAGAATTCATGCGGATACATTTTCATGCGCTTACGCGCTTCCGGCATTTTCACCGCATCCAGCATTCTGACTGACTCTTCAAAAGCTTCCGCTTTGCTCATGCCTTTATGCAGCATCAGAACTTCCATCAACTGCTCCCCGACCCGCATGTACGGATTGAGAGACGTCATCGGGTCCTGGAAAATCATCGAGATCTGCTCGGCGCGCAGTTTGTTTAGTTCACGTTCCGGTAAGTTCAGAATTTCACGTCCGTTGAACGTAGCGGAGCCCCCGATACGACCATTAGCCGCCAGCAGGCCCATCAGGGCAAAGGCCGTTTGCGATTTACCTGAGCCGGATTCTCCGACAATACCCAGCGTTTCTCCAGCTCGCAGAGAAAAGTTTAAATCGTTGACCGCAGTTACATCGCCGTCGGGGGTAGCGAACGTCACACGCAAATCTTTTACGTTCAGCAGTGCGTTAGCCTGTTGTTGCGCGAGCGGCGCGGTTGAGGTTTCAATTACGCTCATGGCTGCACTCCTTAACGGTCTTTCGGGTCGAGGGCATCACGCAAGCCATCGCCAATAAAGTTAAAACAGAACAAAGTGACCACCAGGAAACCTGCCGGAAACAGCAGCAGCCATGGTGAGACTTCCATTGAGTTGGCGCCATCACTGAGCAGAGCGCCCCAGCTACTTAACGGCTCCTGCGTACCTAATCCCAAAAAGCTCAGGAAGGATTCAAACAGGATCATGCTCGGCACCAGCAATGAAGCGTATACCACCACCACACCCAGCACGTTCGGCACAATATGGCGGATAACGATACGCGCGGTAGACACCCCACCCACTTGCGCCGCTTCAATAAACTCTTTGCGCTTGAGGCTCAGCGTTTGTCCACGCACGATACGCGCCATATCCAGCCAGGAGACCATCCCGATAGCGACAAAAATCAGCAGGATATTTTGCCCAAAGAAGGTGACCAGCAGGATCACGAAGAACATGAACGGGAAGGAGTTGAGAATTTCCAGCAGACGCATCATCACCGAGTCGATTTTTCCGCCGAGGTAGCCCGACAGAGAACCGTACAGTGTACCGACAACCACCGCGACCAACGCCGCCGCAATGCCGACCATTAGCGAGATGCGCCCGCCAATCGCCACGCGCACCAACAGGTCGCGTCCTGACGAGTCAGTACCGAAATAGTGGCCTGATTCCGTATCCGGCGCGCTGGACATCATGCCCCAGTCAGTATCGAAGTAGGTAAACTGCGACAGCATCGGCGCGAGCGTCACGAACAGCGCAATAATTACCAGCACCACCAGGCTTGCTACCGCAGCTCGGTTATGCATAAAGCGTCGACGCGCGTCCTGCCACAGGCTGCGGCCTTCGACCTCCAGCTTTTCACTGAAATTCTCCAGCGCTTCGCTGTTTTTCTTACTTAACATCATAGCGAGCTCCAGTATCAGTAACGAATTTTCGGGTCGATAACGGCATAAAGCACATCGACAATCGCGTTAAACACGATGGTCAGCGTACCCACCAGTATGGTCAGACTCAGAACCAGCGAATAGTCGCGGTTTAACGCGCCATTGACGAACAACTGACCAATGCCAGGTAAACCATAGATGGTTTCAATAACCATCGAACCAGTGATAATGCCGACAAATGCTGGTCCCATATAGGACAGCACTGGCAATAGCGCAGGTTTTAACGCATGGCGGAAAATAATCCGCCGCATCGGCAGCCCTTTGGCGCGCGCGGTACGAATAAAGTTAGAGTGCAGCACTTCAATCATCGAACCGCGAGTAATACGAGCGATACTGGCGATGTAGGCCAGTGACAAGGCCACCATTGGCAGGATCATAAATTTCAACGCCCCACCGTTCCAGCCCCCGCCGGGCAGCCATTTCAAAGTTATGGCAAATATCATGACCAATAAGGGAGCGACCACGAAACTGGGGATAACTACCCCAGTCATTGCCACCCCCATCACCGTGTAATCCCAACGTGTATTTTGCTTCAGCGCGGCTATCACCCCGGCGCTAACGCCGACGAGTACCGCCAGAATAAAGGCTGCCGCACCCAGCTTCGCAGAAACCGGAAAACTCGAAGCAACGAGGTCGTTAACCGTGTAGTCTTTATATTTAAAGGATGGTCCAAAATCGCCATGCGCCAGCTGTTTCAGATAGCTGAAATACTGCGTCGAGATAGGATCGTTAAGATGATATTTCGCTTCAATATTCGCCAGCACCTCTGGCGGTAACGCGCGTTCCCCGGTGAATGGGCTTCCGGGCGCAAGGCGCATCATAAAGAATGAAATCGTAATAAGAATAAACAGCGTCGGAATCGCTTCCAGACAGCGACGTAATATGAATTTTAACATTGCCCGTACCTTCTGGCGTGTGCCTTTATACCTCTTTAACCCCGACGTTCAGGTAAAGCGGTATTAATAGTTCGAAGAAAAAAGACACTGTGGGGCAAAAATGATTGCCCCACGTCTTGCCATTAATGCTTGATAATATACAAGTCTTTAACGTGGATATTATCCATCGGGTCTTTACCGGAGTATCCGCCAACCCATGGTTTCACCAGGCGGGCATTGACATAGTAATAAACCGGTACAATCGCAGAATCTTTATCCAGCTGCTGTTCCGCTTTCGAATACAGTTCGCTGCGCTGCGCTTCATCAGTCACTTTCAGCGTATCCGCAATCAGCTTATCAAATGCCGGGCTCTTATAGTGGACGGTATTATTGGAGCTGTCGGACAGCACCATATTCAGGAAGGACGTCGGTTCGTTATAGTCCGCACACCAGCCCGCACGTGAAACATCATAGTTGCCCTGATGGCGCGTATCGAGGAACGTTTTCCATTCCTGGTTTTCCAGCTTCACATTAGCACCCAGATTTTTCTTCCAGATAGATGCCGCGGCAATAGCCAGCTTCTTATGCAGATCTGAAGTGTTATACAGCAGGTCAAAGGTCAGCGGTTTCTCAGCGGTATATCCGGCCTCAGCCAGCAGTTTCTTCGCTTCTTCATTACGCTTTTCCTGAGACCACTTGAACCACTCTGGCTCAACCAGTTTCGCGCCATCGGTGTATGGAGGAGTAAAGCTATACGCCGGCAGGTCACCCTGGTTTTTCACTTTATTGACGATAATGTCACGATCCAACGCCAGCTTCAGGGCGGTACGAACACGAACATCGTTGAACGGTGCTTTCTGGTTATTGATTTCGTAATAATAGGTGCACAGATACGGGTCAACGTGGACTTCGTTCGGGATCTCTTTTTTCAGTTTCTGGAATAACTCAATCGGCATGTTGTTATAGGTCATGTCGATTTCACCGCTGCGATAGCGGTTAACGTCAGTCACTTCAGAAGAAATAGGCAGGTAGGTTACCTGGTTAATAACCGTTTTGGCGTTGTCCCAATAGTTGGTATTACGCTCAAGCACAATGCGCTCGTTCACAACCCAGTCTTTCAGTTTATACGCACCGTTAGTAATGATGTTAGCGGGCTGGGTCCACTTCTCGCCGAATTTTTCAACAGCAGCTCTAGGGACCGGTGAAACGGAAGAGTGCACAAGCAGTTTATAGAAATAAGGAACAGGTTCGCTGAGGGTGACTTCAAAAGTATGATCGTCGAGAGCTTTTACACCGAGATCAGTGATCGGTTTTTTACCGGCGATAATATCATCAATATTGACGATGTGACCGTACTGCAAATAACTGGCGTACGGTGATGCAGTATTGGGATTAGCCAAACGTTGCCAGCTATACACGAAATCTTGCGCGGTAACAGGCGTGCCGTCAGACCACTTAGCATCTTTACGCAGATGGAATGTCCAGACTTTAAAATCTTTATTTTCCCATTTTTCAGCCACGCCAGGCGATGGTTTGCCATCGACATCACTGATTAATAAACCTTCAAACAGGTCACGGTTAATGTTGGATTCAGGTACACCTTCGATTTTGTGGGGATCGAGTGACTGCACTTCCGAACCGTTATTACGCACCAGAGTCTGCTTTTCAGCAAGCTGCACACCCGCCGGCACTACTGCCGCCGTGGCAACATTTCCAGCGACTAGCGCAGTTAAGATCCCCGCAGCTACTAAACTTTTTTTAGTGATGTTAGTCATTGTGTTGTACTCCCTCATTATTATGGCTGGTTTTTTAACCAGACTGTTAATCCTGTCAGGATCACTGTACGGCACCGGAGATTTTCTGCCGTCAGGTCGTTTTTTGTTTTACTGCTTGCTATCACCGACTTTATTTATTCTGGCGGTTCGTATGACTGCCTTACGTCGATTATCTACGTGCCTCCCCTGCCGGAAACACGCTATTACCCTGTTGAGAGAAACTAACTGCAAATGATTCTCATCAACGTGAATTCTTCTGCATAATACCTGGCCGGAAAGTACCAAATGCGTTTCTTAACCGCCAATACATTTTACAAATTTGTTAACCAATTCTCTTTTATTGGAAATAAATCCCACAAAGAAAGTCTTACGAATGAAGATTTTCTATAACAAACCCATAAAAAACAATAAATTACATCAAGCCAGATGTTAACTACCCTGTCAGGTGTCAACACCACGTCAAAATGCACATAAATTTAACAATTGGTTATTAATTAGCACATTCAACTGAAAAAAACGCTGAAATAACTAATAACATTTCGATAATCCTTCAGCAAGCCCCAGAGTATGATGTTAATTAAATAACAGCGATATCAGGCTCTCTCTGGCAGATGGATGAGTGTTACATTCATAAAATCAATGAATAAACAAATGAATAACCATCAGCATTTTTTATTATCACTATGCTGATTTTCAACTTTAGTGAGAAGTTTTACTGATAATGAAAGGAAACGGAGCCGGGACCGACTCCGTTTGTACAGAAGAGAGATATCAGGCCAGCAAACCTGGGAAAATGGATTTGATACCTGTAACAATGAATTCGATACCCAAGGCCATTAACAGTAGCCCCATAATACGGGTAATGACGTTGATGCCAGTTTGTCCCAACAGTCGTACCAGCCATGGCGCCATGCGAAACAGCCCCCAGCAGCACAGGGCAAACAGCGCAATCGCGACAAAAAAGCCAAACAGGTTAATCGCACTGTGATATCGCGTACCCCAAACAATAGTTGAGCTTATCGCCCCCGGTCCCGCCATCAACGGCAATGCCAACGGTACAACGCCGATACTCTCACGGATTGCGGTTTCTGATTTTTCCTGTTTGTTTTGTTTATCTTCCCCTAGTTTTCCGCTAATCATTGACATCGCGATAGTCACAACCAGAATGCCGCCGGCAATCCTGAACGAATCTATTGAGATACCGAAAAGTTGCAGAATACCATCACCAAGAAACAGCGAAGTCCACAGAATGATAGCGACTGACAGGTTTGCCGTAAGGTTGGTTTTGTTTCGCGCTGCAGCAGTTTGATAACTGGTCATACTGATAAAGACAGGGATGATCCCTACCGGGTTGACCAACGCAAATAACCCAATGAAAAATTTAAAATAGACAGGAAAATCAAATAGCGTTTGGATCACGGTTAGCTCCGAAGCGTTAGCCGGATAAAATGAGTCATAAAAATTGATAAAATCCGCGCTGAAGATACGCCTTTTGTCAGCATACTTCACCTTCTATCTTCGTATATCTACGTAAATACGCTACCAATACTCAGTGTTATTAATATGTATTAATTATGCTAACGTTATTAGCATTCATTACGTCAATTTATTAACACTTGACGAGAAACGCTAAAAGGGCCTGCTGAAAGGTGTCAGCTTTGCGAATTTTTGATCCAGATCACGCAATTACTACTCAGAAGTGAGTAATCTTGCTTACGCCACCTGGAGGTAACGCGTTAGAGTTAACTGGCACTAGCGTATAAGCTCTTTTAGTAAATCAAAGTAAAGTGGACGTTAATTAACCGTTTGATTTTCAAACCGTTACACAAATTTTCGTCGGTCTGTCTATACTCTCGTATCGAGCAGATGATTTACTAAAAAAGTTTAACATTATCAGGAGAGCATCATGGCTGTTACTAATGTCGCTGAACTTAACGCACTTGTAGAGCGCGTAAAAAAAGCCCAGCGTGAATATGCCAGTTTCACTCAAGAACAGGTTGACAAAATCTTCCGTGCCGCCGCTCTGGCTGCCGCAGACGCTCGAATCCCTCTCGCGAAAATGGCCGTTGCCGAATCCGGCATGGGTATTGTCGAAGATAAAGTGATCAAAAACCACTTTGCTTCTGAATACATTTACAACGCTTACAAAGATGAAAAAACCTGTGGTGTGCTGTCTGAAGACGACACTTTCGGTACCATTACCATTGCGGAACCAATTGGTATCATCTGTGGTATCGTTCCAACCACTAACCCAACTTCTACTGCGATCTTCAAATCACTGATCAGCCTGAAGACCCGTAACGCCATCATCTTCTCTCCGCATCCGCGTGCAAAAGATGCAACTAACAAAGCAGCTGATATCGTTCTGCAAGCAGCAATCGCTGCTGGCGCACCGAAAGATCTGATCGGCTGGATCGATCAACCTTCCGTTGAACTGTCTAATGCGCTGATGCACCACCCGGACATCAACCTGATCCTTGCGACCGGTGGTCCAGGCATGGTTAAAGCGGCATACAGCTCCGGTAAACCGGCTATCGGCGTAGGCGCAGGTAACACCCCTGTTGTTATCGACGAAACCGCTGATATCAAACGTGCTGTTGCATCTGTTCTGATGTCTAAAACCTTCGATAACGGCGTAATCTGTGCTTCTGAGCAGTCTGTCGTCGTGGTTGACTCTGTATATGATGCAGTACGTGAGCGTTTTGCGACTCACGGCGGCTACATGCTGCAGGGCAAAGAGTTGAAAGCAGTCCAGGACGTTATCCTGAAAAATGGCGCGCTGAACGCAGCTATCGTTGGTCAGCCAGCATACAAGATTGCTGAACTGGCAGGCTTCTCCGTACCAGAAACCACTAAGATTCTGATCGGTGAAGTGACGGTTGTCGATGAAAGCGAACCGTTTGCTCATGAAAAACTGTCTCCGACACTGGCAATGTACCGTGCGAAGGACTTCGAAGACGCAGTCATTAAAGCTGAAAAACTGGTTGCGATGGGCGGTATCGGTCATACCTCTTGCCTGTACACTGACCAGGACAACCAGCCAGAACGTGTTGCTTACTTCGGCCAGATGATGAAAACCGCACGTATCCTGATCAACACCCCAGCTTCTCAGGGTGGTATCGGTGACTTGTACAACTTCAAACTCGCACCTTCCCTGACTCTGGGTTGTGGTTCCTGGGGTGGTAACTCCATCTCTGAAAACGTTGGTCCTAAACACCTGATCAACAAGAAAACCGTTGCTAAGCGAGCTGAAAACATGTTGTGGCACAAACTTCCGAAATCTATCTACTTCCGTCGTGGCTCTCTGCCAATCGCACTGGATGAAGTGATTACCGATGGTCACAAACGTGCGCTGATCGTGACCGACCGCTTCCTGTTCAACAACGGTTATGCAGACCAGATCACCTCCGTTCTGAAAGCTGCTGGCGTTGAAACCGAAGTGTTCTTTGAAGTTGAAGCTGACCCGACTCTGACCGTTGTTCGCAAAGGTGCTGAGCTGGCTAACTCCTTCAAACCAGACGTAATCATCGCGCTGGGCGGCGGTTCCCCGATGGACGCCGCGAAAATCATGTGGGTTATGTATGAGCACCCGGAAACTCACTTCGAAGAACTGGCGCTGCGCTTTATGGACATCCGTAAACGTATCTACAAGTTCCCGAAAATGGGTGTGAAAGCGAAGATGGTCGCCGTCACCACCACTTCCGGTACCGGCTCTGAAGTGACTCCGTTTGCGGTTGTTACTGACGATGCAACTGGGCAGAAATACCCGCTGGCAGACTATGCGCTGACTCCGGATATGGCGATTGTTGACGCCAACCTGGTGATGGATATGCCGAAGTCCCTGTGTGCGTTCGGTGGTCTCGATGCCGTCACTCACGCTCTGGAAGCTTACGTTTCCGTACTGGCTTCTGAGTTCTCCGACGGTCAGGCTCTGCAAGCGCTGAAACTGCTGAAAGAAAACCTGCCGGCGTCCTACCATGAAGGTTCTAAGAACCCGGTAGCACGTGAGCGTGTACACAGTGCAGCAACCATCGCCGGTATCGCGTTTGCTAACGCCTTCCTGGGTGTATGTCACTCAATGGCGCACAAACTGGGTTCTCAGTTCCACATTCCTCACGGTCTGGCGAACGCCCTGCTGATCAGCAACGTTATTCGTTATAACGCGAACGACAACCCGACTAAACAGACTGCATTCAGCCAGTACGACCGTCCGCAGGCACGCCGTCGCTACGCTGAAATCGCAGACCATCTGGGTCTGAGCGCACCGGGCGACCGTACTGCCGCGAAAATCCAGAAACTGCTGGGCTGGCTGGAAGAAATCAAAGCTGAGCTGGGTATTCCTAAGTCTATCCGTGAAGCTGGCGTTCAGGAAGCTGACTTCCTGGCACACGTGGACAAACTGTCTGAAGATGCGTTTGATGACCAGTGTACTGGTGCAAACCCACGTTACCCGCTGATTGCTGAACTGAAACAGATCCTGCTGGATACATACTACGGTCGTGAGTACAGCGAAGGCCAGACTACCGCTAAGACTGAAGCAGTAGCTGCACCGAAAGCAGAAAAGAAAGCGAAGAAATCCGCTTAATTTTCTCAGATAAGTTTTAGTTTCACCATAAACGGTCCCAGTTGGGACCGTTTTTTTTCGTCTTGTGTTATGAAAATTGAGTGATCCCCAATTTAACCATGTGAATAGAATGGCACGGTAAGAGATGTATTCAGGAAGATGTGAGAATAGCCGTCAGAAGAGAGTCTGACAGGGTAGAGAACATTGACGAATGTCCCGGCCTATCCTGTATTTATAAGCGCTCAGAAGCCTGCAGGGTTAATCGTGGCTGTGTCGTTCTTGTATCGCCGTCAGAGAGCCCTCAGACTGCGCCTGTTTGTAGTGTTTACGGCATACCGACACATAGCGTTCATTCCCGCCAATAACCACCTGCTCGCCCTCGTTATAGGGCCTTCCAGACTGATCAAGACGTAAAACCATGCTGGCCTTACGCCCACAGAAACAAATGGTTTTTAATTCAACGAGCTTATCAGACCACGCAAGCAGGTATTCGCTGCCGCCAAATAATTCACCACGGAAATCAGTGCGTAAGCCATAGCACAACACGGGAATATCCAGCCGATCGACAACTTCAGATAATTCATAAACCTGTTGTCGAGTCAGAAACTGTGACTCATCAACCAGTACACAGTGAATTCTTTGCTGCTCATTTTCAGCACGAATCTCTTCGTACAATGATGAATTTTGGTTAAACAATTTTGCAGGCGACGACAGACCTATACGTGAACTTACTTTTCCAGCACCAAAACGGTCATCAATTTCCGCTGTATATACAACAGCACGCATCCCACGTTCCTGATAATTGTACGAAGATTGCAGCAATGCAGTCGACTTACCGGCATTCATTGCAGAATAGTAAAAATATAGCTGTGCCATTGACCGAAGGCCCTCACATGGGGAAATAAATATGCGCGGGATTGTATCATATTTCACGATAGTGTCGGTGTAGCGCTGCGCCCAAAGGCGTATAAATGCGCGGACAAGCCCGCTCAGTGCCGCCTGAATTTAAGTAACAGGTAGTGAGAGAGCATACAACCATCGACCATACAGCCCGAGCTCGGACGCGTATATACACTCTCTTTCACAAATAGTGCTCATGAAATTTATCAATGTCACTTATCATCATACGGCAATAAAGAAACCCTTCCCATATTGTTATTGAATCTACCCACTCTCACCATGTATTAGCGAATTCACGTAAGCAAAACTAATACAAAAGGTTGAAATCACTGCAAAGAGATACTATTTGTACACCATAAAATGTGACCTGAATCTTGAATTTCTACTCTCAACCGCTGAGAAGCCCCCTCGCCAATAAGCCTTTTTTATGCCCAACATCATGGGGAATTTAAGACAGGAGAATTAATTCTGTTACTAAATAAAGCGCAATTTTGAATTCCTTACATTCCTGGCTATTGCACAACTGAATTTATCGCTCTATTATTAGCTCAACAAACCACCCCAATATAAGTTTGAGATTACTACAATGAGCGAAGCACTTAAAATTCTGAACAACATCCGTACTCTTCGTGCGCAGGCAAGAGAATGCACTCTGGAAACGCTTGAGGAAATGCTGGAAAAATTAGAAGTTGTAGTTAGCGAGCGTCGCGAAGAAGAAAGCGCTGCTGCCGCTGAAGTTGAAGAACGCACTCGTAAACTGCAACAATATCGTGAAATGCTGATCGCTGACGGCATTGATCCGAACGAACTGCTGAATAGCATGGCTGCTGTTAAATCTGGCACCAAAGCTAAACGCGCTGCACGTCCGGCTAAATATAGCTATGTTGACGAAAACGGTGAAACTAAAACCTGGACTGGTCAGGGTCGTACACCGGCAGTGATCAAAAAAGCGATGGAAGAGCAAGGTAAACAACTGGACGATTTCCTGATCAAGGAATAATTCAGAAATACTTTGCTTAAAATCCCGCCATTGGCGGGATTTTTTTTACTGGTACTTCGCTCAGCCCTACCCGCATTAGGTATAAAAAAACGGCGCTGTTAATACAGTGCCGTTCTGACCAGATAATACCAGAAGGTTACTTCTTAATACCCATCTCGTCTTCCAGCCAAGCTTTAAATTCAGCGCCGAGAGTGTTATGGCGAATACCATATTCGACGAACGCCTGCATATAGCCCAGTTTATTACCACAGTCATGGCTTTTGCCCTTCATGTGATAAGCTTCAACCGTCTCTTTTTCAATCAGCATATCGATTGCATCTGTCAGCTGAATTTCATCACCCGCTCCCGGAGGGGTTTTAGCCAGCAGAGGCCAGATATCGGCACTAAGAACGTAACGACCCACAACGGCCAGATTAGAAGGCGCTACATCAGCTTTTGGTTTTTCAACCACGCCAACCATCGGGACGCTTTCGCCCGGGGATAATTCAACGCCTTTACAATCAACAACACCATAAGCCGTAACATCTTCTACCGGTTCAACCATAATCTGGCTGCTACCTGTTTCATCAAAACGATGAATCATTTCGGCAAGGTTGTCGCGGGATAAATCTGATTCGTATTCGTCAAGAATTACGTCCGGCAGGATTACAGCAACCGGTTCATCGCCAACCACAGGGTGCGCGCACAATACTGCGTGGCCCAGACCTTTTGCCAGACCCTGACGCACCTGCATAATAGTCACATGCGGCGGGCAAATAGATTGCACTTCTTCCAGAAGCTGACGTTTTACACGTTTTTCCAGCATCGCTTCAAGTTCAAAGCTTGTATCGAAGTGGTTTTCAATAGAATTTTTAGACGAGTGAGTTACAAGTACAATTTCAGTGATGCCCGCAGCAATACATTCGTTTACGACGTACTGAATTAATGGCTTATCAACCAACGGTAGCATCTCTTTCGGGATTGCTTTCGTAGCCGGTAACATCCTGGTTCCTAATCCCGCAACTGGGATAACGGCTTTTTTGACTTTTGAATTAAGGGCAGCCATTTAAAACTCTCCTGGACTGTTCATGTATTGAACGTGTTCATCATTCTGTATCGCATCCGAGTATATCAGTACAGCGACAAACTTCTGGTCTGAAAAGGACGCGCGTCGGTATAATTAAGATAAATACGAATAAATCTGGCGCTGATAGTAGCACTCACAACACGGGGAGGGTGAACCAATTTCATTTGCACGCCTCTCAATTGTTCATTCCGCAGACAACATCAAGCGCAGGCGCCCTCCCGCCCCCCATATTTGGCATTGCCATGACTCACAATGTTGGCTCAACTGATTAAGATACGTATTACCTAAGGTACCCAGCGGAACGCCATTGCTGATTTGCACTTGGTGGGAACCTGTATTTAATGTCGCATTCAGCCCTGCAGATACCAGAATCAGATTTTTTAATCCGCTGTGGTAATACCCCACCAGCAAGGGAAACTGCCCTGGTAAATTTGCTTGCCGCAACAAATGATTTACCTGTTTCAATAACGTACCTAACTCCGGCAACCGCTGATTTTGTTGTGTCAGTTGCTCCTGCAGTAGACCATTAAATAGCGCCCGCAATAATAATGCAGCCAAAACACCATTATCCCCTGCCCGCGTCACATCAAGGCAATAGAATGCAAGGTCATGATCCGACAGCGGCGCAATATCCAGCACCAGCCCCGGTTGGTCGGCTACTACCAATTGTCGATAGTTAATGCGGCAGTGCGAAATCACTTGCGACACTGGAGGCTGTAATTCTTTTAGCAGCTTCGCGGCGGCGGCAGGATCGTCCACCATCGCATCCCAGTCGCGAAACAGCCGCTCTTCTTCTTCCACGCGTGAATTAAACATGTTGGGATAAAGACATGCAAAGACGGTTTCTCTCAAGCGATTAAGGTCTTTCACCGGCTTCAATAGGACATCATCCACCCCGAGTCGTAGCGCTTTGGCTATGTCGGACATGTTTTCCGTCGCAGAAATCACCAGTATCGGGGTCTGATCGCCACGATTGCGTAGATACTCAACCAGTTTGAGGCCGTTCATTCTTGGCATAGCCAGATCGCAAATCATCAGATCTGGTGTGAAGTGTCCAAGTAGTTCAAGTGCTTCAAGCCCGTCGCCAGCCACCGCCGTTGTCGCTCCCAAAGAGGAAAACCATGAGTCCATGAGTGAGCGAAATACCGGCTCATCCTCAACGATAAGAATCTGTTTTCCGACCAATGGCTGCGTCATATTCTCCCCCCTGACTGGCTTTAATAAATAGTGGCATGCTATTGCCACTCACGCCTGTCAGAATTAGCTTAAGTGTTGATAAAAAATGCGTTAGACGTTGGTTTTCACTAGGGGTAGAAGTTCATCCATTTTCTTCTCGACCGCCAACTGCCCGGCAGCAATTGCTGCACTGGCGCGGTGAAAATCCAGCGTGGATATTTGTGGACAAAACGGCTGAATCAGTATGTCTGGAGGGTCGCCGGCCATGCGGTTACGTTTCAGACGATTTTCCAGAACCTGAATAGACGTCGTCATGATCTCCATCGCCGTCGGTGCCGTGACTGCACGCCTGGCCGTAATGTTGCTCAATCGCTCTTTCAGGCGGGCATGCCATGAAAGCTCGTCAGCATCATTACCCGATTCGGCATCGCTATTGACGTTGAAGGAGAGTAAATCTTGTTGCATGAGATGAGCATCGTGTTGCAGGTCGACCGCGATAACAATATCGGCCCCCAACGCACGAGTCAGGGATACAGGGACGGGATTCACCACCGCGCCATCGACCAGCCAGTAACCATTATGCGCCACGGGAGACATCAGACCAGGAATGCTACAGGAGGCTCGGACAGCCAGATGCAAATCACCTTCGGTAAACCACAGCTCCCGCCCCGTACTCAGATTAGTAGCAACTGTTGCGAAACGGCGTGTGCATTGCTCAATTGCTTCTACCGGCATAACATTACGGTACTGATTGAATACCCGTTCACCGCGCAGTAAACCTCCCCTGCGCCACGAGAGATCCATCAGCCGTAAAACATCCCAATAGCTGAAAGAACATACCCACTTTTCAAGAGCAGGCAACTTATTGCAGGCGTAGGCAGCACCAACCAGCGAACCGATGGAGCACCCTGCCACGATATCAACATCGATGCCCATATGCTTAAGGGCTTTAATAACCCCAATATGCGACCAACCTCGCGCCGCGCCGGAACCTAGCGCCAGCCCAATTTTTATTTTTCTCATTATACGTACAAACTTCCCCTGGCTTGCAGACGTAGCAACATCGCTACCGCTCAGTTAACATAGTGCCACTCTGGCGTTTTTACGCCGTTTTTATATTCCAGGGAGTACTTTGTGTCTCAGCTTTGTCCCTGTGGTAGCGCTGTCGAGTATAGCCTATGTTGCTACCGTTATGTGTCCGGCGCGCAAGTAGCACCTACGCCGTCACACCTCATGCGTTCTCGTTACTGTGCTTTTGTGATGAAAGACGCAGATTATCTTATCAGGACCTGGCATCCAGATTGTCATGCGGCCTCGTTTCGCGACGACATTATCGCAGGATTTAATCATACTGAATGGCTTGGGCTGACCGTTTTTGAACAAGAGACGGCAGACACAGAAGATATCGGCTATGTCAGTTTCGTCGCACGGTTTTCTGAACAAGGTAAAACAGGTGCAATTATCGAGCGCTCTCGTTTTTTAAAAGAAAACGGTCAGTGGTACTATATAGACGGTACACGCCCTCAAATTGGACGAAACGATACCTGCCCTTGTGGCTCCGGTAAAAAATTTAAAAAGTGCTGCGGCTAATCAACGCCCGACAGTATCAATTTTGCAAACATTCTCAACAGGATCACCGCTGCAAATGCATTCATTACAAAGAAAAGTGCTGCGTACTATTTGCCCAGACCAAAAAGGTCTGATCGCGCGCATTACGAATATCTGTTACAAGCATGAACTGAACATCGTGCAGAACAATGAGTTTGTGGACCACCGCACCGGACGCTTTTTTATGCGCACCGAACTGGAGGGCATTTTTAACGACGTCACGCTGCTTGCCGATCTGGACAGCGCCTTACCTGAAGGCTCAATTCGTGAATTAACCCCAGCAGGCCGCCGCCGCATCGTCATTTTGGTCACTAAGGAAGCGCATTGCCTGGGCGATCTGTTAATGAAGGCCAATTATGGCGGGCTGGATGTTGAAATCGCCGCGGTGATCGGCAATCACGAGACGTTGCGTCCTCTGGTTGAACGGTTTGATATTCCGTTTGAGCTGGTCAGCCATGAAGGTTTAACACGTGACGAACATGATCAGAACATGGCTGACGCTATCGACGCCCACCAGCCGGACTATGTCGTGTTGGCTAAATACATGCGCGTTCTGACCCCGACATTTGTTTCACGCTTCCCAAATAAAATTATCAATATTCACCATTCATTCCTGCCAGCATTCATTGGTGCTCGCCCGTACCATCAAGCTTATGAGCGCGGCGTGAAAATCATCGGCGCGACGGCCCACTACGTAAATGATAACCTTGATGAAGGCCCAATCATTATGCAGGACGTGATCCATGTTGATCACACCTACACTGCCGAAGATATGATGCGCGCGGGTCGCGACGTTGAAAAAAATGTTTTAAGCCGTGCGCTGTATCAGGTTCTGGCTCAGCGCGTTTTTGTTTACGGTAACCGAACGATTATTCTGTAATCGATTGATAAGTTAATTGGTTACCTTTACATCTTTACGTGTAAAAATCAGGCAACCAGTTCTTTTTTATCAACGGAATGCTTTACAGGGGCGCATCATTTGATATGATGCGCCCCGCTTCCAACGGAAGCAGGCCAGTAATTAGCATTACCCCGTGGTGGGGTTCCCGAGCGGCCAAAGGGAGCAGACTGTAAATCT